>Ga0255764_10000008_pt1 | contig 209476 bp, 156 predicted proteins | sample 071ome_30_FD_179964 | JGI IMG/M metagenome (GOLD analysis project Ga0255764, IMG submission 179964) | Coastal salt marsh microbial communities from the Groves Creek Marsh, Skidaway Island, Georgia - 071406AT metaG (version 2) | ecosystem: Environmental > Aquatic > Marine > Intertidal zone >... | reverse complement strand
TGTGACGTGACGTGACCCGACGTGCATGCATGCATGGGGACGACCCGACCCGAAGACGACGACGACCCGACGACCCGAAGACGACGACGGACGTCAGCGTTCGACGCGGCGTAACTTCTGTTCGTCTGTTCGTCTGTTCGTCTGTTCGTTCATCCGTCTCACTCGTCTCACTCGAAGCGTAGAGGTTTACCCCGGGGAGATGCGAGCCGCCGCGTCCTCGGCGTCGGGTCCGTCCTCGGCGAGGTTTACCCCGGGGCGAGGGGCGGCGAAGAAGACGGCGGCGGCGAAGGGACGCGTCGGCGGACGCGGCGTCTACGGACGCGGAGGCGCGTTAAGAAGTACGAGGTTGGCGCGGAGAACGGTTCGCGCGACGGCGAGCGGCGATAACGACGTTGCCGACGACGCCCCGACCGCCGGGTTCGCATCCATCCCGGAAGCGCTGGATGAGATTCGCGCCGGTCGATTCGTCGTCGTCATGGATGACGAGGACCGGGAAAACGAAGGCGACCTGATCGGGGCGGCGGATAAGATGACCCCGGCGTCGATGGCGTTCATGATACGGCACACCTCTGGGTTGGTGTGCGTGTCGCTGGAGGACGAGCGGGCGGACGCGCTGGAACTGCCGCTCATGGTGGACTCGAAGAGCAACGCGGACGCGATGAAGACGGCGTTTACGGTGAGCGTGGACTTGGCGACGAGCACGACGGGGATCTCGGCGGGGGAACGGGCGGCGACGATCAACGCGCTCGGTGCGGAAGGGACGGAGGCGAACGCGTTTGTGAGACCAGGGCACGTGTTTCCGCTGAGGTATCGCGAGGGTGGGGTGTTGAAGAGAGCCGGGCACACCGAGGCGGCGGTGGACCTCGCGCGCATGGCGGGGTCGACCCCGGTGGGCGTCTTGTGTGAAATCGTCAACGACGAGGACGGGTCCATGGCCCGGCTGCCGCAGCTCAAGGTTTTCGCCGAAAAGCACGGGTTGAAGATGGTTTTGATCTCTGATATGATTCGGTACCGTCGCGCGCGCGAAAAGATGGTGGTTCGCACCGCCGTGGCGCGTTTGCCGACTGAGTGGGGCAACTTTACGTGCGTGTCGTACACCAACACGCTCGATGGGATTGAGCACGTCGCCTTGCTTTACGGCGAGCACGAAAACGACATTTCCGGTGCCGTGAGCGAGGACATGCTCGTTCGAGTGCACAGCGAGTGCTTGACTGGGGATATTTTCAAGAGCGCGAGGTGCGACTGCGGCAACCAGCTCGACTTGGCGATGCGACGCGTCGCCGAGGAGGGTCGAGGCTGCATCGTGTACCTCCGCGGGCAAGAAGGCCGAGGAATCGGTTTGGGACACAAACTGCGCGCGTACAACTTGCAGGATGAGGGTCGGGACACCGTTGAAGCCAACGAGGACCTCGGCTTCCCGGCGGATACTCGCGAGTACGGCGTCGGGGCGCAAATTTTACAAGACTTGGGCGTGACATCCTTGAGACTGATGACGAATAACCCGGCAAAGTATCACGGTTTGAGTGGTTACGGCTTGAAGGTGACCGGACGCGCTCCGTTGTTCGCGCCAATCACGATGGAGAACAAACGTTACATTGATACGAAGCGCATGAAGATGGGCCACCTGTTTGACCTTTCCGTCGAGGACACGTCGGTCGATTCTTTTTCGCAAAAGCCGTCGCGATAAATTTCTAGTAGAGAACAATGTTTGCATGCAAGCGTACTTAGTAGAAGTTGATAAGTAAGGTACACTATATTCACAAATGCCGCTCTTGGTGGCGTCCAATACGTTTCCGCTCTACGCGTAAAAAATCATCATCAATCCGTCGCGTTTATTGCCCGCGCGCGTGCGGGCGAGCGTCACTCTCTCTTCCGCCGCTCATTTCAAGTACTGCGACCCTTCGTGCCAAGACGACGGCACCATGTTCGATATACTCCTCGAGCGACGCATTTCATCTCTCTCACCGCCGTCGGTATCTATCGAAACTCTCGACGCAGAGCTCGGTTGAGGCTTGGTCACCGAGATCAAAGCCTCATCCGACGCCGAATCGTGGAGGGACGCGCGCGCGAGCTCTCTCGAGAGCGAGGAAAATCCAATCATACCTCTGGGTGCGGAGACGTGCCGAGGTGGAGTGCTCGACCCCGGGGGCGTGACGTCACCGAACGCGCCCCTAGTTTCGATACCCAACTCGGAGAGCGATCCGGTGCGACGCACGGCGCCTTCGTGCTTCGTCGGCGAGCTCGGCAATGAATCTATCGCGTGATCGGAAGCAGTTCTCGGCTTGAAGTTCAGGATGGCGTCGCACAAATCTTCGAGACATCTAAACTCAATCTCCAAGACGGGAGCATCGCTCGAAGTGAGCGTACTGGGCCGCCTCGGTGGGGAGTTGGGCACGTTGACAGCCTCATCGACGTGTTTGGTGTCCCGCAGCGACTTGAGCAACTCTTCTCTCGAGCACTTACCCTTGGTCGGTCGAGTCGGATACGCGACAATCATGCAGTTTGGCGGGCACAATTGCCAGTTACCCAAACCAGTCATGCTCAGAGGCTCGCTCGACACGAGCAGCGATTGCGTGGCGAAAATTTTCTTTTGAAAAATAGCTTGAAACGCCGGATTGCGTCGTTGCCTGGGACCACCGGTGTTGTTGTGAATGTTGTGGTCCACCAACCGATCGAAGCCCGCCAAACCTTCAGCGTTGTCTAAATCCCACGATTTTTCACCGGGCATCGGGCCTAGATGAAAGTAGAGGCTCGGAGGCTCTTCCGTCACCGAGTTGCGATAGCGCGTCGCGATGATGGTCTCGCCATCCGTAATCGCAATGTTAATCGAGTTCGCCTTGCCCTTGTTCGCCTTGATGATGATACAAATCGCCTTGAAAACCGCCTTTTCCAAAATCTTCGCATCACAACGCTCGTACACGTCCGGAAGCTCGTTCAATATCAGAGAAAATAATAGTTCGCTATCCGTCGTTCCACTCATCTGGTCGAACAAGTCGTCCCTCAGGTGACTCAACAACGCCCGCCGAATCGACTTGAAATCCGCCACGTCTCCGTTATGCATAAACATGTACCGTCCTCTCACGAACGGATGACAGTTGTACTGATGCACGCTCGCCCCGGGTCCCGCCGCTCTCACGTGTCCGAATAACAATGAAGCGTTGAGCGATTTACTCAACGACCGCAAATTTCTATCGTGCGACGGCGCCGCCACCGTCGTGTACACCGCCGGCCTACAGTACGCATCCAACCCGTGTTTGTCCAGCATCCCACACCGCGTCGCGGCGTACCAACCAATCCCTACATCAAACAAACGAATCGTCGTCAGTCTCGCGTCGCGCTCGCGCGTTCGCTCGAGCCCCCCACGCGCAGCCTTCCTCCACGGCGTCCGTTCCACGCCTACGTCTCGCCACCCACGACCCGCGAGGCATCGACGCATCACACCACCCTTCATCCGTTCCAATCCACTCGCGCGCGCATCCCGCGCAATCATCGCTCGTCGCTCGTCGTTCTTTCAACGCACCGCAACCGTGCACATTCACTTCGTGATTTCTCTCCGCGTCTCTCGCGCAACCCGGGGTCCACCCGGCGCGGTCCGCCATGGTCGCCAACCCGTGCGAGGCGCCGTAGATGAGCTTGGAGATGCACACCTCCTCGCCGTAGTAGAATATCCATCGGCACATGGTGCGCGTTCGGACGACGTGTGACGCGACGACGCGTTGTTCACTCGAATCCTTCTGGTTGATTTTCGACATGGATCTGACGAGTCATGACTCGCGAAAAAAACACGTGAGGGTGTGTGTCGGTTGTGCGATTTCGAGCGACGAACGCGTGCGCGGGCAGACGCCGACGCGACGATCGATCGATCGGTCGGTCGATCGATTGCTTCACCGTCGTGGCAATCAGTCATCCAGTCGTGGTGTGCGAACGCGCGCGCGTCGGATAGATTGAACAAAGAGGAGAGCGAATGAGTGTCGAGACGCTTTTCGAGCGGTTGCGCGCGGACCACCCTCGAGCGACGCTCGAGCTCGAACGCGGGATCGATGGCGGACGGTACGCGTGGACGATGACGTGTAAGGAGACCTCTCATCGGGTGTCGTGCGAGAGCGAGGAGAAAACCGAGGGGAGGGTGGAGGAAATGCGGGCGCACTTGGGTGGGAAAAAGTTTGCAAAGGCGGCTGAAGAAGCGGAACGGATGGAATCTCTGCGACAGTACGAGCCGTACATCGTCGCGAGCGCGCACGTCAAGGGACAGATGTTTTGTAGACTCACCGGGTCGAGGTTGAGGGCGACGGAGGACGCGTTGGTGAAACATGCGAGTGGGAAGAGGTTTGAAAAGGCGCACGCAAAGGCGTTGGCGGAAAAGACGCCGCTGTTGGAAGAGAAGGATCCAGAAACGGTGGAGCGGGAAAAGGCGGCGGCGAGGGCGGAACAAAAGAAGAGGGAAGAGAAAAATAAGGCGACGCGCGCGGCGATGGCTGAGGACCGAAAGGCGACGCAAGAGAAGAATAGAGAGGAACGCCGACGGCTACGCGAAAACGGCGGATTCGATGAATCGATGGGTTGTTGGGTTCCACCGGGTCGAGAGATTGACAGCGAAGACGACGAAGACGACGAAGACGACGAAGATAAAGACGACGACGACGGATCCGAATCCACGGACGACGACGGTCCAGATAATGATTTAGAGGATGATTTTTACGAGGATTACGATTCGTCCGACGATGACGACGAAGCCGATTTGATACCGAACGTCGTCGCTCCGGGCGCCGCCAAGCGCGCGCGCCTCGCCAAGCGCGATGAATAGAACGACACACACGTATTTGTGATGAAACCCAACCCTATGAAACCCCATCGCCCGCGTGGATTGCATCGAATAAGAACGTGTTAAGAATACAGTTACGCTCGCTCGCGCGCAGGCAGGCAGAGCTTGAAGCTTTAAGATTAATCTTGACGCCACGCACCACCCCGACGGCACACTATCGCGCTCGCGTTCGACTCCGCTCGGCGACCGACGACCGACCGTCGATACCGATGCGGCTCGAGGAGCTCCGCACGCCCCCGCTCGGGCTCGCGCTCGCGCTCGGACGACCGGATTTACACGACGAACTCGCGAGCGTTTTGAAGCAACTCAAACCACCGTTGGGGATATCTTCGCGCGGTACCCTCGCCGAGGCGTCCGAGGCGCTGAAACAGCGGTCTCGGAAGCGAGGGATCAAACTCGCGCTTCGACAGACGTCGACTCCCGGGACGTCGGCTGAGGGTGGGGATGGTGGGACGACGAGCGGACGGGGCGAAGGCGCGAGGCGAACCAACGAGTCTACTTCCGGGCGCGACAAAGGCGAAGACGCGACGGTGACGACGGCGCTTCGGCCGGCGTCGCTCAGAGGGATTCTTAAGAGGACGTGGTTGGCGAAACATCGTAACGAGCGACCGGCGGTGGTGGTGGTAATCATAGATAATCTCGAGTTGGACGACGACGGAGCGACGCGCGCGTCGTTGGAGACGTCTCTAGAGAAGCTGTACGGCGTGGCACACAACGCTGGAGCCGCGTGCTGCGTCGTCGTCGCGGCTCCGGGGCCTGGACTACCAGACGTGCTGCCGGAAGATAAGGCATCGGTGATCAGACGCGTACTTCGCGTGGATAACCGAGCAATCATCACGTTGAACACGGCGTTTTCGCGGGAAGTGGCGTGGAATAAAGCCGCTCGAGTGGCCCAAGAGCTCGCCGTGAAGCACTACGAGGGAGAATGCGAACGCATGACGACGCTTGCGATAGATCCACATTGCCCGCCTGCGTTGAAGACGCGCTACGCGTTCAAGGCTGGAGCGTACGCTGAATTTCGTCAGGATTGGGCAAACGCTGTTCGGCGATACAGAATTGCGTACGACGCTTTGCCAGAAGTGCGCGAGGACGCGTCGATGAACGCTCAAGACGTCATCGAAGCTCTTGAAGTGAGTGAAGTACTTCACATCAAGCTCTGTGTTCTCCTCCTACACAGTGGTTCGCCCACGGAGGCGGTCAACCAAGCAGAGGCGCACATGCGCAAATGGTCTCGCTCGCCTTTGAAGGTTTTACCCAAGGAAGCGCTGCCCACGTTTCACGAGTGGTGCGCTCGTCAGTACAACGTCTTTGGTGACTTGTTGAAGGATAGGCTTCCCGCACCCGCGCCCGCTGGGACTCCTCGCACGCATCTTCCGGCGTATTATTTTCATGCCGCGGCGCGATGTTCGATTGAGAGGCGTCAGGCGTTCGATGCGATGGCTGACTCATCCGCATCCGAAGCGAACGCGATCTTGTCGAGCGTGGAAATGGGATCGTACGTGGGCCAAATGAAGCGTCGAGGGACGGATGACGAACGGTTAAGCTCGGAGGAGTATATTTCGTATCTCCGCATCAAGGACAGTCGTGACGCCATCTCCCGGCAGACAATCGAACTCCTCACCAAGGCGCATGAGCACTACAAACTCAACTCCGCCGGTACGGCTGGTGGACGATCGTTCGCGGCTTTGATTTCAGAGCTCGCCAACGAGTATCTGCACGCCGGTGATTATGAAAGCGCTCAAAAGCTCTTCACGACAGTCGCGGCTGTGTACAGACGCGAGAGCTGGACTGAATTGCTCTGCGCCGTTCTAATGAATCTGAAACAATGCGCCAAAGCGCTGAGAGACGACGACGCGTACTTGTCCATTTGCCTAGAAATGTCGACGTTCACCGGTGACGAACACGCTCCCGCAGCGTTCGCGTCTGCCATGGCGGCGATGAACGAGCCGCGCGAGGTGGATGAAGACGACGTTCCGACTGTCATGTGTGAGGATGACTTGGCCAACTTGTTCATTCTCAAGGCTGGGTTTGCGACGAGTGAATGTGTCCCTGGCGAACCCGTGAAATTTCATTTGGCCGTTCGCTCCAATCTCGCTGGGCCGATCGACGTGACGCAAATGGATGTCGAGTTCACAGAGGATGAAGAGTACGAATGGGGCGATTCGACGAACAGAACGCTGCTTCCTGGAGAGTGGCTCAAGTTGAGTTTTGACGTGATTCCAAAGTGTGGATACGTGTGCGAAGCTCAAACTCTGGTTCTCACCACAAAGTCTGGCTACGAACTCGTCTTGCCATTCGTATCGTCAACGAGTGACTGTTCGCCTGCAAACGCAGACTTTGACGCTCTGCCGGCATCTGTGCTGAGACTGAAAATCAAGACGCACAAGCTTGATGTTCGCGACGCACCTCCACGGGCGTCCATCTCTATCAGCACTCCGGACGGACCAGCTCTCGTCGGGGAAATGTCGCGGGTGATCATCAACGTCGTCAGCGTCGCCGACGAGCTCGAAGACGCCATGTTGAATCTTCGCATCACAGAAGGAGACGAAACTTCGTCCAACGTACAGATTCTCTCAGACTCTGGGCAAGTGATTAGAGACGGCAAAGTTAATATTGGAGATATCGCGTTGCGCGCCAGGTGGACCGGCACCGTCTGCCTGCGATGGACTGGTGACTGTCCTCCAGCGGCGCTGCATGTATCGCTCACGGCGAAACGCACTGGGGCTCGCATGACTGAAATGTTTAAAGATCGACCGCGCACTGCGGCGGTTGAGAACGTTGCGCAGATTTTGTGCGATGCCCCGTTCACGGTCAAGCGCGCATACCTTCCAGCTTACAGACAATCGCCGCTGATATTCCAAGATGACAAGTGCTCCAAATCGCCTCCCGTCGGCGTGATGTTGGCCACCATGCATATAGGTGGACCCGCGCAGCTGACTGTGGACGACGTGAGGAGCCACGATAAGACGAAGTCGGACGATTCAAACTCGCACACGAAGACGGAGGTCGATGGTAACGTCACGTACAACGAGGGTGATGCGTTTTTGCATCTCATACCTCTGCGATCTCACAACCACGGCGAAGATTCCATTCGCATCAAGTGGCATCGAACGCACGGTGATTCAAGATGTGTCGATGGCGTGCCGACAAAGATTCTCAATGAATACTGCTTACCGGACGTCACTGGATCAAAACCCCCTCTTGTGGTTCACCTCAAATGTCCTCCCAAGCTTTTCCTTGGTGAGACTTGCACGTACGAAGTGTGCGTCGTGAACAGCACGACGTCGCACTATGACATTACGGTTGCGGTGACAGACAGCACAGGTTTTATCTTTGCAGGCATGAAAAGAGGCACCATGTATGCCGCGCCACTATCCAGTTCGTCGTACTACTTCTCTCTCGTACCGATAGAGACAGGAAGTCTTGTGTTACCCGAGTTGACATTGAGCGTGGATAGATTCACCACCAAGTTCATTCCACCCGTTGAGAGTCGGCGCGTTTTCGTTAGACCAGCGTACTAGATTGTAAACGATAACTTTAGTATTTTTAGAATGTGTGTTGGATGATATGTACAATAGTAGCTACGCCTTACGCGAATGGATCACTACCGAGTTCAACAAATGCGGTGACGCCAAGCTCAGTTGGGGACGCTATGACAACGTCGCCGTCCACGTTGTTCGCTCGTGAGGCAGCGAGCATAGCGTCGGCCACCTTCGACGCCTTGAAGGTACCGGCGGTGTCGTTTTCGACCGAGCCACCGTGACCACCCACAACGGCTAGCACCGTCGGACCGGCACCGCTCATGAAGCAACCCTGAGCGCCCGCCTTGAGCGCGGCGTCAATGAGAGAGTCGAGTCCGAACGGCTTGCCACGGATCGGTTGGTGGATCAAGTCCTGAGTAGCGTACGGCAATAACTCGAGGTTACCCGTGGCAAAGGCGTTGACGAGCAAGCCAGCGCGCGCAATGTTGTGCACCGCCGTAGACATTGGCATGGTGGTAGAAAGCTGTGCCCGCGTTTCGGCGGTGAGAGACTGGAACTTCGGAATGAAGAGAACCGTTTGCACGTCTGCCGGGCAGTTGACGCGCTGCGTGATCCATTGGTTGTCATCGTTGATGCTGATTTGGAAACCGCCGTAGATGGCTGGCGCGACGTTATCTGGATGACCCTCGATGTCGCTCGCCAAGTTGAGCAAAATCTGCTTTGTTCTCGGCGCGTCGACATCCATGCCACCGAGAGCGAGACCGCAAGCGAGACCACTCACGAGCGCTGCGCTGCTACTACCTAAGCCTCTAGCCGGCGGGATTCGGTTCACGCTCGTGAATCGAAGATCCTTTGGCAGTGGGACTCCCGGACGGGCAGCCTCAAAGCCAACCTTGACCGCGTCGTAAATAGCGTTCGATTCATCCGTAGGGAGCTCACCCTTTCCTTCGCCTTCGATTTCGATCACAAATTCTCCGCGTTCAACGATCAACTCGTTTCGAACGTCCACGGCAAACCCAAAGCAATCGAACCCGGGTCCCATGTTGGCCGACGTCGCCGGAACGCTGAGGATCAATCGCTCCCCACGTTCCAGAGCGCAGTCAGAGCCCTCGATCACCCACGGATCGACGTCCGTCGACCATCTGTGCGTGCTCACGGTGGATTTTATCGTCGACCCACCCCCGGCGCGAACGACGAGATTGCCGCGGCGACCGAGCGCGACGACGGATGGTCTCGCGCTTTTCGAGGTTCGGGTCAACTTGGCGCGAGCGCGAGAATCGCGACCGCGCGCGGAAAGCGCCGCGGACGGCACGGCACGCGCCACGGATGACGCGATGGATGCGGACATTTTCTACGCGGGTCGCTCGTCGGCTCGCGAGAGGGAGTCTATGTGCGAACGACGCGGGCGTCTACAACTGAGGGGTGAGCAGCCGGCGCGACCCTTGAAAAGCGCGCGGCGGCCGGCTCTGCAGTGTCATGCATATGGAGCGACGAGGAAGTACGAGCGAGCGCGATGGGATTGAAATAAACAATCACAGTACATGAATAAATATGAAACTAGGTAAGCTAAGGTGCCGATTGCTCCAACGCGACGACGTGCCCCAGTCGCTCTCTGAGCCGGCGAACGGTCTCAATGTCAGCGGCGTACAACTTCTTCTCCACGGAAACCGCAGCGGCGGTGTCGGCGTCGGCGTACCACGTCGGATCGATACCGGCGCGCGCGCGATCGTCCACGTTGAAGGGTCCGCGGAGGGCATCCGGGGCAAGCTTGGTGATGTACGATCGAAAGGTGGCCGACGCCACAGCTTCCTTGCTGGCGTCGTCAGCGCCAGCGTCGCTGAGGGCGTCACACACGGTTCTGAACCAAGTGGCGCCGACGGCAACGTGGCCAACTTCTTCGTCGCTGATTCTTCGAATGATTGCGGCGCTGCGTACGTCGCCATGGCCGATAAGACGTTCCACCAACCGTGGTCCGGCGTCCAAGCCTCGTGCTTCTTGCATGCATGGTACGACAGCCAATCGCGCCAGAGGATCGTCCGATGTCGCCTCTGCGCCCTCCCACAACACATCGTGCGCCACCATATCCCCATAACTCACTCCCAGCTCTTCAAGTCTCTGTAAACACCAGAGCAAATGTCTCGACTCGTCATCCGCCACGTGCGCGAAATCCACGTAAAACTGATCCGGAAGCGCCCCACGAAGGGACGCGAACCGCCCGACGGTATCCCACGCGAGGTCTATTGCGTTCAGTTCAATGTGTGCCACGTTGTGCATCACGTGCGCGATCGGTCCGAGCGGTGAATTCTTCGGTGAAGGAACCTCCTTTGGCGGCACCAGTTTAGGCGCCGACGGTCTCGCCGGCTTTTTCGGCATCTCCGGGCTCGCCGCGAACGCCTCGCTCGCGATTGGGATCTCACCGCGAACCAAAGCGACGTACGCCTCGTGCGTTTTTCGCGCCTTTTCCCTCGGATCCGACGTGTTTACGATGTCTCTTGCGCGGCGAGCCAAACACCACGACGCCAAAGGAGAAGAGGAAGACGCATCCTTCCCGGTATCCACGCGCGACGCACCCTCACCGACCGCGTCCACCCCATCGCACTCCACCGCGTTATTCACCCCACCGCTTTTACCCTCGCCCTCGTCCGACCACCGCCGGCGGTGATCGAGCCCGAGCGCGCGCCAACGCTCGAGTCCGCTCCAGGGCGCCCTGTGCGCCGACCCGCGGTCCGACGGGCGTCTCTGCGCCGCCCGAGGCGTGGACGAAGACGAAGACGAAGACGAAGACGAAGACGACGCGCGGGCGTCGCGATTCGTCCTCGTCGCGATTCGAGCGACGCGCGCGACGCGCATGACGACGGACGGCAACTGACGACGGACGGCAACTGACGACGTCGACTGTCAGCGCTCCATTGGTCGACGCCACGCGTCGCCCGACGACAAAGGTCGAGCGACGGGCGACGATACGGACGCATGGCGGACGACGAAGAGGCGGAACTCCGCGCGCTGGCGCGCGAACGCGCGATGCGTAAGCTCGCGGCGGCGCAGAACGACGGTGGACACATGTCGGCGCTGTTGGAGAAACGAGAACGCGCGCGATTGATGAGCGGCGGCGGGGGCGGCACGCAGACGACGACGGGCGGCGGCGCTAGCGAGTTTTACGACGACGACGTGGACGGTGACGCGCGAGCGGCGTTTCCCATGTCGTTCGGTAAAGCGACGACGCAACGCGGGGCGACGCCGATGGCGAGGAGATTTGATCTAGACGTCGGAGCGGCGCCGGCGCCGGCGCCAGGGAGCGTCGGTAGAAATGAATCGGCGCCGAGGACGATTGAGGAGCGGCGGGAGACGGATGACGACGATGCGAATGAGGAGAGCGAGGAGGAATACGACGATGAGGATGCGATTCCGTGCTCGTCCGAGGCGGTTTTCGATGGGTATAAAAAACCGGCGACGTGTTGCGCGTTGGACCGGTCGGGCGCGCGCATGGCGGTCGGGTCCTCAGACGGCATTGTCAAGCTGTATGATTTCGCGGGGATGAAGCGCGATTTACAAGCGTTTCGTTCGTTGACTCCACGGGAGGGGTACCCGATTCACGCGATTGATTGGAGCCCGAACGGGGATCAGTTCGTCGTCGCGAGTGGGAATTCGCAGCCGACGGTGCACGATCGAGATGGCGTCGAGCTCGGTGAATTCGACAAGGGCGACATGTACATCAGAGATTTGAGAAACACCAGAGGGCACGTCGCAGCGACGACGGATGTCAAGTGGAACCCGCTCGATCGGACCACCGTTTGTACGTCTTCTGAGGATGGGAGCATGCGACTGTGGGATTTGGAGTACCTCGGCGACGCCAGAGGCTCGCAAAAAGCAGTGCTCAAGCCGCAAGCCATCAAGCCCGGTCGCGCGCAGGTGACGTCGTGCGCGTACTCGCACGACGGCACGCTCGTCGCCGGGGGCATCACGGATGGAAGCATACAGATATTTTCCTCCAAGGGGTCGCAGTATAAATCGGCGTCGATTGGATTGGTTTTGCCGCCTTCGCAGCAGTGTAAACTCGACAATCACTGGTCGTTCAACGGACGCCCGTCGCATGTCTTCAAGGGTGCGCACCCGCAAGGCGACGCCGTGACATCGATGGCGTTTGCCCGCGACGGTCGCACGCTGCTGTCGAGATGTGAAGACGGATCGTTGAATGTTTGGGATTTGAGAAATTTGAAGGCGCCGATGAAGCGATTCGAAGACTTGCCGACGAGACACGGCGAAACCTCCGTGGGATGGTCCCCGAACGACGTACTCTTCTACACCGGCGTCGACATGGAGCGCGATAATGGGGGTCGCTCCGTGCCTGGCGGTCTCTGCTTCTTCTCGCGCGAAAATCTCGAAATGGTTCGACGCGTCAACTCGCCGACGAATTGCATCGCCGCTACGTGGCATCCGCGTCTCAATCAAATCTTCATCGGCGGCGGTGACGCCAAGGGTGGCGACGTTCGCGCGCTTTATGACACCAAGCGATCCATGGCAGGTGTTATCACCGCGCTCGGTCGCGCCGAGACGAAGAAATCGACCGATTTCGTTCGCATTGACGTGCAAGAAATTGCATACACGCCCAACGCCCTTCCGGCGTTTAAAGAGGAAATGCCGGGCAAGCGCAAGCTCGACGCGACGGATTTCGCCCGCAAGGCGCTGCGTAAAAACCCAGCCAAAATGACGTCAAACGTCGATAAAAGCGGCATCTTGACGGGCGGTACCGGAAGCTCGCTTCTCACGCAACATTTGATGCGAAACAATGAAGAACTCGGGGAGAAGAATTGGATGAAGCTCGACGCGCGCGAATCCATTTTGCGACACGCCGAAAGAGCGGCTGCCAATCCAAAGTTTACAAAGGAGGCGTACGAACGGACGCAACCGAAACCAATCTTTAGAGAGGAGGAAAAAGAAGAGACGGGGGTCGAATGATCACTCGATAGAATGCGTTAGCTTTGTTGTTACAACTACACTGGTACTAGAGTTTGAACCATTTCGGTGCGCCACCCTTGGCGAGTTTCTCCATGAGTTTTTGTTTCTTCTCTTCAGCCGTCTCGACAGCCTTTTTCGGTTCCGTCTTCGGCGCGGCGTCCTCGCGCGGCGTTTGCACGTTGGTATCTATGATTCGAACGGTCGGCGCAACCGGCCCCGCGGCGAGGTTGACGAGTTCGGGCTTGACGAGCGATTCGGATTCCGCCGCCGAAGCGTACGTCGCCGAAGCGCCCTTCATTCCTACTCGTACCCGCGCCGCCGGTGCTAATCCCGCAGCCAAGAGCGTCGTCTTCGCCGCATCTTTCCTAGCTAACACGCGCTTCGGTGGGGTGACGAAGAGCTCCATCGATGCCGAGACGTCCCGAGACGCAGCGCATCGATCCGCGAACGCGTACAAATCTCCGACGGTTTCAGTCGCTAGAAACGCCGCCTCAATCAACAAATCGCTCGGTGGCGGCAGCGCGAACCGAATCACCGCGTGCGTGGGAACTTTTCGTTTTTTATTCGCCTCCGCCGCGTCCCTCATCTTTTTCGTCATCAAAATCGGTTCCTGCGGGCGTTTCATCATGCTCATCGCGTCGAGCTTGGTGAGCTCGAAAAAGGCGTCGTCCAAATCCTCCGGAGGCGCGCCGGGTCCCTCTTCAATCTCCACGCTACGTCGGATCACTCGAAATTCGCGTCTCAAATCTAAACCGTTTGAATCCATCGGTCCGTTCGTCGCCGTCACCGTCGCCGTCGCCGGCGCGACGGGCGCCGTCCTCGCCGGCGCGACGGGCGCCCTCGCGCCGACGCCGACGCGCTCGCTTTGACAACCCGTTCTCTCATCCAACTCAATCTTCGCCCCCGGACGAAGGTTTAAAAACCGCATCGGCGCATCGAAATCTTCCGTCAATTTTCCATCCACTCTGCACGCGTGCGTCGCCGGCGACGTCGACGTCGACGTCAATCTACACGCCGCGTCACCGGTCGCTCCACCACCATTCGTCGCTTTCGCGTGCGCCAACTCGAGCGCGCGACGCAGCGTCGTCATCGGCGTCACCCCATCGACGACGACGCGTTTCCCCTGCACTCTACACTCGAATCCCCCCATCGCGTCGCGCTGTCGCTGTCGCGTCGCGCGCTGTCGCGTCGGTTCGCGCAGCCAGCCATCCTTTCCTCTTTTTTTGAAAAAAAATTAATCGACGCGCGATGCATCCATCGGGTCTTTTTACGCGTGTAATCCAAACCACGATCGGTAGATTTACCGATGGACTCGAAATCGATCGATGGGATGACTTTTTTACGAAGAGCGGCGGCCGAAGCGAAGCGAAGCGAACCGAAGCGAAGCGACGTCGGGACACGTCGACGCGCGCGCGCGCGCATTCGAAACGAAACGAGACGAAAGGATAGGATAGGATAGGACGAGAACGATCGCGAGCGATGGGCGCGACGGGTAAGATCGGGAAACGAACGAAAAAGTTTCAAAAGAAACACTTGGATGGGGAGCTCCGCCGCCGCAAAGTTGCGAAGATTAAAAAACAACGCGCGACGGTGGACGCGAGGCGACGGGCGCGGAACGCGCGAGATTCAGAAGGTGCGTCGGGAGTGTTTGGTGTTTGTTTCGCGGACGGTGGTGGGCCGAGTCGCGCGAGGACGCGGGCGCGCGGTGGGTGGACGCGCGCCGCGCGTTGAGGCGTTTGGAGCGACGGCTACGCGAAGCGAAGGGAGGAAAAGGAACGCGTCGGCGTCGGCGTCGGCGTCGGCGTCAGCGGTGGCGGCTCTTTGGTTTGATTCGTTTATGAATGACTGACTGACGGATTGTTTTATTTTTCGTCGTTGCGCGCTGTAGATGAAGACGAGGATGAGGCGAACCACGCGAGTGAGTCGGACGAAGAAGACGCGAAGGATGGAAAGAAGCGACTGGAGGACATGTCCATCGATGAGTTTTTGAATCAGAGCGATTTCGATGACGAGGAGGAGGAAGAAGAGGATGTGAGCGATTCTAGTGATGAGGAGATGAGCGAGGATGAGGATGACGACGATGAGGATGAAGAAGATGATGAGGATGAAGAAGTTTCGTCTTCGGATGAAGACGACGACGAGGACGTGGCGACGCTGAAAGAGGAGAGTAAGAAGATGGCCTCGGAAGTCAAGACGCACAAGGAAACGTTGGCCAAGCTTAAAGAATCAGATCCTGAGTTTTATGAGTTTCTCCAGGAGGAAGATAGCGAGTTGTTAGATTTCGATGAGGATGAAGAGGATGAAGAGGAAGACGACGATGAGAGTGACAACGAGGACGACGACGAAGCGGAGCGCAAAAAGAAGAAGAAGAAGCGCACGCTGACGACGGAAATTGTCAAAAAGTTGTGCGGTAACGCTGAAGGAGGGCAGTCCCTCGGAGGCGCAAAGGCGTTGTTCCAGGCGTACCGTTCGGCGTGCCATTACGGAGATGACGAAAACGACGGCGACGAAGTGAGCGTGAAATTAGCCTCATCGAGCGCGTTTCACGAGTTGGTGCAGTACACGCTGTTGAACGGAGACTTAATTTTGCGTGGATTGCTCGGTCACGACGTCGATGACGAAGCTTTGGATGCGTCCTTCAAGCCGCACGCGAACGCGCGGTGGAAAAAGGTGCAGCCGTTGGCGAAATCTTTCATCGGCAACACACTTCATCTCCTCGGCAACCTCACGGATGCCGAAATGACGAGTCTAGTTCTTCAACGTTTGAAGGCTTCTACTCCATTCATGGCGACGTTTGAACGTTTGACAAAGCGCGTCACGCGCACCGCTTTGCTTTGTTTCGGTAGCGGGGAGCCTTCCGTTCGCGTCAAGGCTATTTTGCTCTTGCGACAAATGGCAGTCGTGCTTCCGCCGCCAGCCTTTGAGCGCATCGCCAAGGGTGTGTACCGCACGTTTGCGTCAAACGCCAAGTTTGTCAACCCGGAATCCATAGAGCACGTCGCGTTCATGTCCACCTGCGTCGTTGAAATTTTTGGTTTGGATCCTCAACAGTCTTACCCGCTGGCGTTTACGTACATTCGTCAGCTCGCTTCTCTTCTCAGAGGAGCACTCACGGCGAAAAGCAAAGAGGCGTTCCGAAACGTCTACTGCTGGCAATATGTAAACTGTTTGGAATGTTGGGAGCGAGTACTCAGCACGCACGCCAAGGATGAGAGCTCTGTGTTGCGTCCGCTCGTGTACCCGATGGCGCAAGTCGCGCTAGGCGCCGCTCGGCTCCTTCCGTCTGCGCGATACGCGCCGTTGCGCTTGCGTCTGGTAGCCTTGCTCAACAGGCTTGCCTCGAACACGGATCGATTCATCCCCATCGCCCCGTTGCTGATGGAGTTGTTAACGTTTAGTGAGCTCACAAAGCCACCGCTGTCGTCAAAGACGCATCCTCCGGACTTCACGATTGTCCTGCGTCTCGCCAAGCAAGACTTGAGACTACCCGGCGTTCAGGATATAATCGTAGAGTCGGCGATGGAAGCGCTCGCGGAGCACCTCCACCAAAACGCGTATTCCCCGGCGTTTCCCGAGCTCGCGCACATTCCAATGCGCGAGTTGAAGAAGTTTTGCAAGACGGTTTCGGTGACGCGCTTCCGCAAGGCGGCGCGAGCCGTCATCGAAGCTGCGGAACGCACGAGCGATTGGGTCATTCGCAAACGCGACGTCGTCGATTTCGCACCCAAGGATATAGCCAAGGTGTCCAACTTCCTCGCCGCGGAAAAAGCTGAGTCCAAGGCGCCGATCTCTCGCTTAGCCAAGACTTTGCACGAAAAGGCTTCGCAGCGCATCGCGGCGCAACAGGCGACTGAAGTCAAGCTCACGCGAGCGCCGTCAACTGGGGCGTCCGATAGCGAGGACGACGACGACGATAGAGGTGAAAACGAAGACGACGAAGACGATAACGACGAAGACGACGAAGACGAAGACGACGATATGGATGGAGACGACAGCGATAGCGATGACGTCGTCATCGATGGCGACGAAGCGTACGCTGAGTTCAAAAAGCGTCGTAAATCTTCAGCCACCACGGACCACGACGCCCTCGACGGGGAGGACGACCAACTCGAAGATTTCGCGTTATCCTCCGACGACGAGGACGAAGACGACGACGGGAGAGCCAAAACGTCGAAAAAGATGAAAGCGGGGTCGTCTAAAAAGCAACGTCATCGCTAGGAATTGTAATCGCGCGACAAGGGAGACGAAGAGACACTTTCACTGCGCGCGCGTCCCACGCAAACGTCACAACTCGACGCCCGCTCGCCGCGACCGACCTCATGTCGCGCGTCTTCGCAGCGCTCGCGTCCGCATTCGTGTGCGCCGTCCTCGTCGCGCCGACCATCGCCGCCGAAGTGCTTCCGCAAGTCGACACGATTGAAGAAACCTTCACGTGCATGCTCAACAACGTCGGGTGTGTTCGATGGAACCTCGAGACGCAGTGCACCAAACTCGACCCGAACGACGACGCCACGTGCGCGTGCGACGAGTGCTGGTCGTTTTGTAGCGATGAAGAACCCGATGGGGAGACGTGGACGAATTGTCTGTACTCATCCAATCCGGAGGAGCGATGCTTCGCAACGAGTCGGGTGGAGAGTGGAGAGTTGCCGACAAGCGTGGATTACGGATGCGGGTGTCGAGTGGGGAACAGCACGAAATCCGAAGAAAACTGCGATTGTCGGGGGATTGGGACGGTAGATTGCGGGAACGGGTGTGGGGTGGCGTGTGCGCCGCCACCGCCGGTGCCGGCATCGCCACCACCGATTCCAGCTTCGCCGCCGCCAATTCCAGCTTCGCCACCGCCGGTGCCGGCATCGCCACCACCGATTCCAGCTTCGCCACCACCAATTCCGTCTTCGCCACCGCCGGTGCCGGCATCGCCGCCGCCGGTGCCGGCTTTGCCACCACCGATTCCAGCTTCGCCGCCGCCAGTTCAAGCTTCGCCGCCACCACCGTCCATACCGGCATCGCCGCCGCCAGTGCCGGCTTTGCCGCCGCCAATTCAAGCTTTGCCGCCGCCAGTTCAAGCTTCGCCGCCACCACCGTCCATACCGGCATCGCCGCCGCCAAGCGTTCCAACGCCGCCTCCGCCTCCTCTGGTGCTTCCGCAAGTCGACACGATTGAAGAAACCTTCACGTGCATGCTCAACAACGTCGGGTGCGTTCGATGGAACCTCGAGACGCAGTGCACCAAACTCGACCCGAACGACGACGCCACGTGCGCGTGCGACGAGTGCTGGTCGTTTTGTAGCGATGAAGAACCCGATGGGGAGACGTGGACGAATTGTCTGTACTCATCCAATCCGGAGGAGCGATGCTTCGCAACGAGTCGGGTGGAGAGTGGAGAGTTGCCGACAAGCGTGGATTACGGATGCGGGTGTCGAGTGGGGAACAGCACGAAATCCGAAGAAAACTGCGATTGTCGGGGGATTGGGACGGTAGATTGCGGGAACGGGTGTGGGGTGGCGTGTGCGCCGCCACCGCCGGTGCCGGCATCGCCGCCGCCAATTCAAGCTTCGCCGCCGCCGTCGTCCATACCAGCAACGCCGCCGCCTCAGGCACCGCCCGCACCGCATTTGGCTGATGTCTCAACTGTATTGAACGCAACATCGGTACTGGTTGGATACCGCGCTGACGATTTCGTCACAGTTTCACGCCGAAATGCATTCAAATCTGCCATTGCGGGTCTTTTAAACGGCGTGTCCCGAGACGACGTCGATATTAACGCCGTCGTCGATGTGTACGCCAAAAGACGAAGAAGGCGCCTCATGTCATCCGCCGATCTGGCGGTTGAGATTAGTTACGGCATCGTGATAGTTTCATCCTCGAGCGACGACGCGTCTCGACTGTCGAACGAATTGACTTCGGGGGACGTGCTCACCGCGTTGCGTTCGGCGGGATTGTCTTCTGTCTCATCCGTCACAGTGACGGTGGATACTCCAATCGCGACTGAGCCTGAGAATGTCTCTTCGGACGCTGAAGGTGAAGCGCCCGTGAACGACGCGCACGTCATCCAAGACGAAGATCCCGATTTCACGACCGCGAGAATTTTGGGTCTTCTCGCGGGAACAGCCACGATGCTCTTTTTGAGCTTATTTTTCCGTCGCGGGAAGAGCTTCGTCGCGCGAATGTGCGGTGGACATTCCAATCCTCGTCGCGCATCGAATGACAAGTCAAATTATTCACAACCGCGACTCGCTGCGGATCGACTCATCGCCGCCGCGCGCGAACAAAGTGCTCTTTAGTAGGGATTGCGCATGTAATGTTATCTACGCTTACAACTTTTGACAAAAGGATGAATGTGTCGTGTACATGGATATAGATACAACTCGATGTCGTCCGTCTTGCATTCGACGCGCAAAGACAGACCCATCAAGAGTTTACTGCTGATTTCGGTTTTGTGTCTCCGAATCAACTCTTGGAATTCCTAAAGCTTCCAGGCTCTTGAGGAATTGTTCTCGGGCTTGCTGAGTGGGCACGGGCCCTCGCGATAGTGTCTGCTGCGCTGGGACACCGAATCGCGTGTTGAGCCATTGAGGACTGATTGTCGGCATTTGGTGCGCGACAGGTTGCTGTGCTGGCAAATTACTCCCGCCGAATGGAGCGGTGAATATGCCAGACAAACCCGTGGCGATTCTACCAGGCTTGGACGGTACCGACGCCGTGAAAGCGCTCGTCGAGCCGCTTTGAATGCCCCCTACGCGTGGCGTATTCTTCAACGGGGGAGCGGGCATGGCAATCTCGGGAGCTTTACCGTCAATTTGTTTCTTGGTGTCCGCTTTTCCGCCGCCGCCCGCAACTTGTCCCGCGGTGGCAGCAGCCATCGATCCCATGCTTTGTTGCACGAAGTTAACCGTCTGGGGTGCCTGAGCTAAGCTTGTGAGCGCCGTGAGTCGGTTCGCCTCGATGTTTGTGACGGTTGAATTCGACTTTGCACTCGTGTTGCCGCCGAATTCGCCGCCGCCGTCAGTCCCTCCCGAGCCACCCGAACCTGAATCGTTCGAGTCGGGACTCGGAGACTTGGATTTCATTGTTTTAACTTGCTCTGTTACTTCTTTAACGAGCGAGTTTGCCAAAAACGGGAGTTGCGACGCTATGAGCGACGCAATCTCTGTCTGGTTCAGTCCTTGGCTCACGGCAGCGGTGGCCACCGCTGAGATGGAAATACCGATGCGCCAACCAGTCATTTTCGCGAGCGTTACGGCAGCGTCGACCGCTTCCGAGCTGTTCCCAAGGTGGCTCAGAACAATCGATGCAACCTCTTCTCCTGCGCGCGAAGCGACCAGCCCCGCGTTATTCGCCGCGTGGTCCACGTCAAAGCCCACCACTTGCGTCATGAGCATCAACATCGCTCGCTGCATTTCATTCTGCGCGTGCGAGCTTTGAGCGAGCACCTTATCTTGGATCACGTTAGCGGCAGCCGCGGTATCCTTGGCGTCTTTCGTCTTTGGTGGTGCGGCGAGTACAATTTTGCGTTTGCCGCTACCTTTCGGCAAGTTTCGAAGCGTTCCACCCGCCGTCCAGTAGCGCTGGCACGATCGGCAGTAGTGTCGCGGCTGGGATTGCAAGCCATTGTTGTAGTAACAAAACCGAGTTTCCTCAGATCCACACCGAGCGCATGCGAGATGCGCATGATGTTCCGGGACATTTGCGGGAGCGTCCGTCTTGGGTGTCGTTCTCTCATCCGAAGCCTGCTTATCCGCGGAGCCATCAGAGGAATTTTTGCCAGCGTCGGACTTGTGGTCGCTCTTCGTTACAGGCTGTCCCTCGTCCTTCTCAGCGCATTGTTCCGTCTTTCTCGCCCTGTTGACTGCGCCTTTTTCTTCTCTCGAACCGTCCGCAGAGCCTTGTCGCGACGCGTCGCTCGAATTCTCATTACTATTCGTCTTGTCACGACCATTCACGGGACGTTTTGAGCTGTTGTCGCGGCCTACGTGGCCGTGCGCGCCTCGAGAGTACACCTGAGGCGGTTGCTCATTTCCAGAGTCACCACTCGAGCGAGCGTCGGGATCTCGATCGCTGTTGGAACCTTTTCGTCCGTGTTGATCATCTGAACCCTCATTCGAGCCACCATGACCCTTTTCGTCCGACGTTGTATCGCTACTCGACGGGGTGTTGCCGCGTTTTCTGCGATGCGGTTGTGACGCCCCAACCGCCGCCTCCTTGGCCGCAGCCTTTCCCAAGGCGCACAGCTCGTCTGGAGACAAGTCTGGAGAAATCTTCATTCGCTGCAACAATTGCTGCAGTTTTGACATGGACGTGGGCTTGTCGACGTAACCGTCAAACGACCCAGGTTCGCATTGTTCATCCATTTCCTCCTGAGAAAGAGAAGTCACCGCGATGATGGGCATGCGCTTCAACGCCTGCTTGGCTTCCATATCGCGAATTCCTCTCGCAGTTTCGTACCCATCCATCACTGGCATCATAACGTCGAGCAAAATCCCAGAAATCGCCGCGTGATAATCCTGGTACAGCCTCAACGCCTCAGCGCCTTCCCCCGCCTCGATGATTTGGTATCCCAACTGGTTCAGCTGCGAGCTCGAAATCTTACGACACGACGCCACGTCGTCGACAATCAGCACGCTCTTCCTATCCGAATCCCTCGCGCCGGCGACCGCCGTCGGCGTCGCAGCCGCCGCGAGCCGCGAGTCGCCGACGCCCGCCGCTCTCACCGACGCCCGCGTCGCTCGTCCACTCGCCTTCATCGTCGGCGACGTCGGCGACGCCGTCGGTGCATCCTCTTCTCGTCCCGGTAATCGACCCTCGTCCCGGAGCATCCGAAGCACGTCCGCCACCTATTATAGCGAGTAAAGTAAAGTCAACGAGTCAGAGTCAGTCAGTCATGAGTCAGCCAGTGAGTCATCCGGTCCGCGCGAACGAAACCCAAGTCTATCCACCAAAATCGACGAATCACAAACCGTCGATTTGGTACACACAGACAATCGCGCGGTGACCCTCTTTCCCGCGAAAAAGCGCTCTCGCGCCACCCCCGGGTCGGTCCCTCGCGTCGGTCCCTCGCGTCGGTCCCTCGCGTCGTCGTCGTCGTCGTCGCCGCACCTTTCCCAGCTCGAACCATCCGAGAGAATTTTTATCCACCACCTCCTCGCACTTCCGAAGCATGTCGCGCTCGCCCGCCTCGACGTGCGCGCCGAGCGCGCGCACGAGCGCGCCCACGCGAGCCGTCGGCACGCGAGCCTCCGCGTCGCGCATCACGTCGAACGCACCGCGGACTTCCGCGCCCGACGGCGGTGGTCCCTCGCCGTGCGCTTCGACGGCGGCAACGAGAGCGGTATCGTCGTCATCGCCGTCGCGTCCGCGTCGTCCGCGCGTCGACGGCGACATGTCGCCCGTCGCCCGAGCGGTTTCCTTCGTGCGAAAAAGCACTCTTCCCTGAAAAAGTGAGCGCGTGCGCGCGCGATGCTACACGATGACGACGCGCGCGCAACGAACGCCGTCGTCGTCGCGACCGTCCCTCGAACGTAAACAATGTTCCACCTCCTCCTCGCGAAATCCGTGCGTCGTCCTCGTTCGTCGTCGTCGTCGTCTCTCGCCGTCGTCGCGCTCTCACGCCCACGCGCCCGTCGTCCGCGCCCCCGTCGTACACGCGGGACCACGCGTTCGGGGTTCCGCGCCACGTCAGTCGCGCGTTCGCGGTCCAGGACACGCCGACGCCGAATCTGCTTTGGTTTACGTATTCGACGCGTGTCGACCGCCATCTACACCGGTACGTGTACCGTTTTTGAATATTAGATCGGTTTATCCAGTTTATAATGTGTGTAAAAAAGGCAAAAAAGGGTCTCTGCGAAACAGAGATTTTTTATCCATTTCTTTCTACTTATCCCGTGTTTGAAAAAGTATCAGCAGCGGTGTCCGTGATCGAGGCCCCGGTCGCGCGGTCCGATGGGTGAACAGATGGGTGGATGGGTGGGCTCGTTCGTTCAAAGACGCGCGCGCGGTTAGAGACGGACGGATCGACGGATCGACCGACCGACGAGGTGAAAACGCGCGAAAGTATCACTCTTCTTCCTGTGGATCGTACGACGCGCGGGTGAGAATGGGAAACGATCAGAGTTCGGCGCAAACGCCGACGCCGGCGGCTGAAGAAACGAAGAGTGATGCGGCTGCGACGACTGCGGCTGCGGCTGCGGTCGCCGAACCGGTCGGCGACGTCGCGGCGACGGTGAAGGCGACGGAGCCGACGAAGAGCGAAGCGACGGTGAAGGCGACGCCGGCGGTGAAGGCGCCGAGCGGGTGGGCGTTCGGCGACCGCGCGGATCCGCTTCGAGAGCTTCTCGACGCGTGCGATCGCGAGCTTCACGCGTTTTTGGGGGAAAAGTTTGGTGGGGAAGTCGACGCGGCGGATCTTCCGAAGTGCTCTCGGTCGAAGAATGCGGATGTGTGCGTGCAGTGGGCGCAGTTTGCGAGCAGACGGAAGATGAACCCGGCGGCTTTGGCTAAGGAGGTGTCGGAGGGATTCAACGAAGCCGTCGCGAAGGCGGTAGCCGCCGGAGAGACGCGGGTCGTCTTGAAGGCAGAATCGACGGGGGTCTACATGAACATGTCGCTGAACAGGCCGTTGGTTTTTGAGATGACGTTAAAGTACGTGAACAGAGCTGGTGAGACTTTTGGTCACACCGACGCGGCTAAGGGCAAGCGGGTGATCATCGAACACACGAGTTCCAACCCGAACGCTCCGTTGCACATCGGTAACCTTCGTAACGTCATGATTGGTGCGCACTTGGCGAGAATGATGAAGGCATGCGGTCACGATGCGAAGGAAGCGTTCTACGTGAACGATTTGGGTGCGCAAATCGGTCTCACGGCTTTGGCTTACTCTCGCGTGTACGACAAAATGGCTCCGTACCTCAAGATTGACCACTGGATCGGAGCCATGTACGCCGTGATGAACACGTGCCAAGAGTTGCAGCAAGTGGGTGTGAAGCCGGGTGATCTCGAGGTGCGTCAACTTTCTTCTTTTTCCGATCACTTTTTCCTCGCGCTCGACGGCTATGATTAATGTGTTTGTTTTAACTCTCTTTCTGACTTGGACCCTGGAGAAAAAACATATTCACCTCTGACAATATGAGCCGTTGGTTTGACCTCGAACGTTCTGTTTATGTGGTTTTTCTCTATTTCAAACGCGCGTACTGACTTCGCATTCTCTTTTCTTTGCCGTTTTTAGGATGCTTGTGTCGCCGGTAAGGAAGCCGTCGAAGAGTTGATGAAGAAGTCCCTCGAAGCCGCGGCGGGCGACGAGAAGAAGGAGAAGGGTATCGCGGAATACTTTGACATTTACCAAGATCTCCGTGAACGTTTCGAAAAGATGATGGTTGTCATGCTTGAAGACGTTCGCAAGATTGATGACATCAAGGTTGAAGCCGGTAAGCTCAATCTGGCGTACGAACGTCAAGAGCCATGGGCGATTAAGATTTTCCGCAAGATGGTTTGTGACTGCCTCACCGGCGTCCAACAAACCCTTTCCACGTACGGCGTGCAACACGATAGATTTGACTTTGAGTCTGAACTCGGCTGGGAGGGCTCGAACGCCAAGGTTTTGGAAATTATGCAAAATAGCGATTACTATGTGCCACAAACGCAGTGCAACGACAAGGGCGTCCCGCAAGGCGCATACCTTGACATGTCGGGTTTCATCGGAGACATGGGCTTCAAGATTGGCAAGGGTGGTTACCAAAAAGATTACCCGCCGCTCTACGTCTTGCGACCGGACGGTTCCACGTTGTACACCTACCGTGACATCGTGTACTCGTTCAAGAAGGCTTCCATGAGCGACTTGATTCTCAACATTATTTGCAGCGAACAAGATTTGGCGCAACAAAAGGTTGCCTTAGCGATGGCGATGATGAACCCGGAGATGGAGGGCCGACAGTACCACTTATCTTACGATCTCGTCAAGCTCACCACCGGTAAGATGAGCGGTCGTCGCGGCCGCTACTTGCTGGCGGATGACTTGTACGAAGACCTCAAGGAGGTGATTCGCGAAAAGATGGACAAGAAGTACAAAGAGAAGGGCGAAGACATCAGCCAGGAAATGTTTGACAAGGTTACTCACGAAGTTTCCACGGCTGCGATGAAGTATGCGCTCCTCTCTGTGAGCTGCATGACGCAAATCAACTTTGACATCGCCAAGATAACGGATTTCGAGGACGCCTCGGCTCCGTTCATCTTGTACAACTCGACCCGTTTGAGCTCTGTCATCCGCAAGTTTGAGACGCGCGCGGAAGAGGGCAAGCTGGAGAAGCTCTGCTCCATCGACGAAGTCGATTTCACCAAGCTCGACGACGATCGCGAGTGGGCTCTCCTCCTCGACTTTGTCTTGCCGTTTGCATCCATGATCGTTGACTCCGCCATGCCGAAGCTTCCCAAGCCCCCCGCCTTGCCGTCCTACGGCATGCACAGAGTCTGCGACTTCCTCAACATGTTTGTCCGCGCCCTCTCCGGCTACTACGGCCCGGCTGGCGTTCGCATCCTTCCAGTCCAGTCTCAACTGGACGCTGGCTGGAACGAAACCCCATCCATGCACGCGCGCGTGCACGCCTGCAAGGCGTTCAAGCAAGTCATCGACAACGGTTTGCGTTTGCTCATGATTGATCCCCTCGAGCGCATGTAGGTGCGTCGTCGTCACCGTTCGTTTCATTTAGTTTGCCCCGTTGCAATCCAATCGTCAATCACACACAGCAGTGCGCGCGCCAAAAAACTCCTCTGCCAGTTTTTCCTTTTTCCGATCATCACTCTTCTTTTCTAAAGATTTTACATTATCGGCATCCTTTTGGAACGTCAAAAACGGCAACAACAGCGACCGGTTCCGTCTCTTAGAGACGCAAAGATGCAAATCTTCGTGAAGACTTGTACGTACCGATCGACGCGACCGACTCGAACGAACGAACGCGCGTTCGGAGCGCGAGGTGTATTCTGTCGAGCGCGTCGCGACCCGACGTGGACGTGGAAACGCGAGTCGCGGAGACGACGCGTGCGGATGAATTCGTCACTCGCGTACCGCGAAGCCCTAATACCGCGGGTCGAGGGTGACCGGGTATGACGGCGCGATCGACGCGATGCGACGGTGGAACCGACGAGGAAAGGCGATGCGACTATTATAGTGTGATTGTCGCGTCGTTTACGCTCGGTCGTGACGTTGGTTTGGCGGTTCGCGCGGCGTCGGTGCTGGGATGGATGGGTGAAGGCTTGATTTTGGCTGGACCCTCGCCCGGCGCGCGCGAAGATGACTGCTTCCGCGAGAGCGGACGGCGTCAAGGGCGTAGGTAGAATGGCGACTGACGACAACGATGATGTGTTTCGTTCCGCGCGCGCAGTGACGGGTAAGACCATCACCTTGGAGGTGGAGTCCTCGGACACCATCGACAACGTGAAGGCAAAGATCCAAGACAAGGAGGGTATCCCGCCGGATCAGCAGCGTTTGATCTTCGCGGGTAAGCAGCTTGAGGATGGCCGCACGCTCGCTGACTACAACATCCAAAAGGAGTCTACGCTCCACTTGGTGTTGCGTCTCCGTGGTGGTATCATCGAGCCGTCCCTTGTCGTGTTGGCCAAGAAGACGAACGTCGACCGCGCCGTGTGCCGCAAGTACGTATTTTAGCGCGTTTTGTTTGCGTGATTTTTTCGCCCTGGGTGGCAAACTCAAATCAGTTTTTGGCGCGCACAACTTGGATTCGTCCATCTCACTTTGATGTGCGCGTTGAGTGAGCTGCCCAACATTGACTTTCTTCACTCCATTCACTTTGCCGGCGTTTCGAGGGTTTTTACTCGTCGTCGGTCATTCGCGTGTGAAACACTTCACTGGTTGCCGCGTTTTTCAAAGTTTCTCGTATACTGACAATGGTTTGCACTTTTGCTCTTTTTTGTACGTTTTTAGGTGCTACGCGCGACTTCCGCCGCGTGCGACCAACTGCAGAAAGAAGGCCTGTGGGCACAGTTCGCAGTTGCGCCCGAAGAAGAAGCTCAAGTAAACACTTCTTTTAACGATTTAGTCGAGGCGGCGAAACTGGATGAGAGTTTTAATCGTACTTACTCTAGTATCACATGAAACCCTTTCCTACGATTACGACGACGTTGGTTACCAACGATTGACGACTCTGGCGCACTAAATCTAGTAACGATCGCTACACAAACGCGTAAACATGTAACTCGCGCGTGCCACTCGACGACTGCGAGGGATGAAGAGGAATTCACTCGGCGGCGTGCTCACGCGGAACCCGCGGGCACGCGAATCGTGGCGGCGAGCATGATGTGGTCGCTCGGCTCCGTCGCCGCCGGGAATGGCCCGTTAATATTGTCTCTGTGCGGCAGATCGAGCACCTCGGTGACTTGGATGTCGTCGGTGACGAAAATGTAATCGAGCGTGTCGATGAACGGCTCGTCATCCTTGATTTGCGCGTTGTTGGTGAAATTCGGCTCCTCCCCGTTGACTCGGACGTACGCGCTCTGCATCTTTTGAGGCGGTTTAACGACAAAGGGTTCTCCGCTGTATCTGTCTGGCATGATTGGGTACGCCTCGTGCGATTCGTCGAGATCTCCCGTGGTGATGAGTGTGTGCCCTGCGTCGCCCGGCTTGAGGTTAAAGTCACCCATAAGCACCGTCGGAAGCCCCGCTGACTGATTGAGGGCGTACTGCGCGGCGAGGCTCGCATGAATTGTCATAACGCGTCTATCGGCGGCGGTTCGGAACATGCACGGCATATGATACGTCGACACGCCAAAGGAAACCTTTGACTTTTTACACCGAAGCGTCGCGTGCAAAATTGAATTGAACCGTCCTCGAGCCGTCTGCCACTCATCCATCGGCGGTCTGTAATCCGTAATCTTCCGCCACAATCTGATCGGTTTGCTCACAAACAACGTGTATAGTGGCGTGAGCGGGCCAAGCTTCACCTCGTTCTCTTTAACCCTCGGAAACTTGACCGTATCGCTCAGACGCGCGACGTCGCTTCCCACGAGCTCGTACACGTCCAACGGCACCGCCAGTCCCACCCCCATGTAATTATTAAAGGGTTTCCCATACAACGAAACGATGAAAGCGTACCCTCGCTTAGCAAAGTACGCGTGTAAGCGTCCAGACCAGCTCATGGACACCTCTTGCAAGCCAATCACCGCCCCTCTCGCGCACTCGGCGTCGAGCTTCTCCATGACGCGCGCCAACCTCGTATCCGCATCCAAGTTCTCCGGATCGCAGTGCGTAAAGTACGTCGGTTCGGCGAGGTGCGAACTGAGCACGTTGTACGTCACGACCCGCGCCTCAGCGCTACTCATCGCGTCGGCGGCGGCGGCGGCGGCGGCTAACGCAGAAGGACTCCTCACCGAAACGAACCCACGGGTTCGCTGGGGCGCGCTCGAGAGCGTCGACGATAAAGACGACGACGATGCGGACGTCCCGCGTCCGACGATGCGCGTCGTGCGCGTCGACGCGAGCGCTCGAACCGCCGAGTGGTTCGCTGCGACTAATCTGCACGCGCGCATGCGCGGACAACAGTGAAGCGGAATACAGAGTTCGTTTCGACTTCACAACGAAACACGCGTCACGATGCCGACGCGTCGCGAACGAGGTCGTCAGCGCCGCCGCCGAGGCGTCGCGACGGCGGCAATGCGCGCGTTGACGCTCGCCGCGGCGCTCGGAATCGTCCCGAGGGACCGCGCGAGCGTAGCGACGACGGTTTCAAGTGGAGCGTTGATTTCTTCAACACTATTCGAGCTGGGTGTTGGACGCGCGTCGACGGCGATGGCGAGCGATTTCCACGCCTCGGATGGAATGCTGGCGCACCCGTACGAAAGCGATGAGGAAACGCGGCGTCGATGGGCGCTTTCGCGGGAGGAGACGAAGATGTCGAGGCGTACGGCGGCGAGAGAGCGGGTGGACGCGGAGACGTTGCGCGAACGCGCGCGGGCGACTCTGTCTTCGCTGGAGCGGCGGTATGCGCTCGCGGCGGAGACGGCGACGACGGCGAATGCGAAAACGCGAGCGATGGAGGATGCGGCGGTAATGCGGGCGGCCATATGGGGTGGACGGGTGGAGACGACGGCGGTGACGAAGAGGAGAGTCGCGGCGTTGGGTTTGAGCGGCGCTGAGGACGTGTGGGCGGCGAGCGACGGGTTGAAAGAGTCGGTAGAGGCACACGGTGGGTCGTTTCCAGGCGTCGAGACGCGGCCGAGAGAGGTTTTGCGTGATATTAACGTTTATGACGGGGCGGCGGTGAAGCGGTTTTACGACGCGAAGCGGAAAACGAAACCCATTGCAGGAGAGGTGAAGCGCGCTCGGTTTTCATCCATTCTTCCGGCGTGGTTGAAACCGCGCACACAACCAGAGGTGTACTGGGACGTGGATTTAGAAAAGATTCAGCTCGCGAGGGAAAAAGTGGAGGCGAGCAGGGAGTTGAAGGATGATTTCGAGTTTGAAATCACGGATATGCCCATCAAGAAGAAGTGGCAAACGGTAGCCGAGTTTCCTCAGTTGGGAGCGGCGTCGGTGACGCCAGTGAGCAAAGAAAAAGACCAGCTCGACGGCAAGAGCGACGACGAATTGTTGGACCTCTCGACGTCCGAGAGCGACGGTGTCTCCATCATCGATGGCAATAACGCCACTTTTGACGAGGAATTCACCAAGCAAGTCGAAGCGTGGACCTCGCGCACGATGGATCGAATTTACAATGTCACAGCTTCGGCGAGAGAGACGATGAAGCGCATCTCTGCCGAGGCCAAGGAGGTGGAAGAGAACGCGTTGATGAAGCACATTCCAGTGACAATGTACGTCGATTTTGCTGATCCCAACTCGTTGGATCTCATCCTTGGTGCATACCAGCGGCTGGCGTCCATGTCCCTCGGACCGATTGAGTGGAACATCGTTCCGTTTGTCAACGTCGGGCAGGCGCAAAACACCTCTGTCAACTGCGGTCATCATGGGTACTCGAGGCACTTGAGTTGCACCGCAAACGCCGTCGCGGCGTGCGCGGTCAATCACGTCGGCACGATGGTTGGAGGTATGCAAGCGTTTTCGGCGTGTTACGCAGTGCAAATTCTCAGACTCGAGGCGCACGACGCTTTCAAGTACGGTAGACACGAACACTCTCTCGTAAACGTCGAGAAACATTGTTGCACCGCTGTCGCTGAATCAATGGAGAAGGATTCGAAACACTCGGGCTCGTCGTCGTTGTCTTCATCGAGTCTGTTTAGCTCGAGCACAGACAAAGCAACGGAGAGAACCAGCAAAGAGATCTGCGAAGCGCAAAACCAGTGCGCCTTTGGCGGTAAAGGTTTTGAATTGTTGAGGAAGAACGGTGCCAAACTCGGTGCCTTGGAGCCTCAGCACTCGTGGCTTCCGTGGGTGACGGTGGATGGGCACGCGGTGTGCACGGGAAAATGTAACCTTCAAGCCGCGATTCGCGAACGCGTGTGCTTCATCAGGACTCGATTACCGGACGATTGTCCGAAGTTTCCATGGGTGCAAGCGTGGTACGACGAACCGGAAATTTCGTTTGGTGGGCTTATCGCCGCGTCTGCCGCCGTCATTCTCGTCGTCACGTCGCTCTTTGTGCTCGCGCGCGAGGCGGGTCTCCGCCCGCTCGGCTTGTTCAAAGGAGATGAGCCAAAGTTGAACGGAGAACGGGATCAACTCTTACCCAAGTGAGTGGAGTTCATATCAACAATGTACATGTAGAATACTTACAACAGACGAATCGTAGGAGCCCAAAGCTGCGCGATTCTTTACTAGCTACCGGTAGACGTGTAAATCAATTGAAGACGTAGACGTCGTCACGCATCAATACAAAACGCCTCCTGCCTCCTCGTACGCATCCCTACCGTCGAGAGGGATCAAATCACCGACGGTGAGAAGTTCCCAGGGCGGAGATGCGGCATTTAACACACTCGACCACTCGTCATTGGTGAAGTTGCGCTGAGAAAACACGACGCTGGTGAACTCTCCGTTGGCGTCGACGACATCCGCGAGCGGGCCGCGCGAGACGGTGATCCAGTGTCTGTTCTCGCGCGGCACGGCGTCTTGGACGATGGGCGGGAAGGCCTGCATGTGGAATGACCAGTCGGATCGAGGCGTACCGTCCACGATGACGCGTGCCGTAGATGACACGTCATCGATGACGAATTCGCAACGCTTCAAGTCCATGCCCAAACCAACGCCCACCGCCTTGACGTGCGCCTCTTTAAGACTCCAGTGCTTCCTAAACAGCTCCTCTCCCGCCCGCTCACCCTTCTCGCGCGCCGTCTCGCGTATCGCGTCCACCTCCCGTTGCGTCAAAACGTTCTTAAACGTCTCCAACAGCGCCTCTACATCCGTCTCAGCCGACGCCGCTTCCGTCACGCGTCTCACCTGCCCGGGCGCCGCGACGTCCACACCCACCACCGCGTGCGTCTCGCTCGCCAAAACTACGTAATCCCCCTCGTGCGAGACATTGAAATTAAAATTCGGCGCGTGCGCCAACCCCAACCGCACCGCAAAGAACGGTTTCGACCCTTTCGTCCTCCGCACGTCGAGCCCTCTCAGCGCTCTCGTCGTTGTCATCGCCGCCGCCTCTTCCTCCGCACCACCGCCCCCGTTCGCCTCACACGCCCGCGCGATCGCGTTTCGCTGCATCAATCTCGACAACACCGCCCGTTTCCGGTCCTCCATGCGTCTAAACCGTCGCACCGCGTCGCTCTCGTGCGGCGGGAGTAACGATTGTAGAATGAATTCAAACTCAACCTCGCTCGGCTTCCACGCCGTCGAGTTCACGATCCATCGCAGGCGAAGCGCGCGCGCGCGCGGTGCGTCGACGTCGACATCCGGCGTCGGCATCCGTTCGATCGCTCGCGCGCGCGTTCGATCGCTCGCGCGTCCGAGTGCCGACCGGACTGTTTCGATTTGAGCGTTTTATTTCGAGCGAGCGTTTTTTTTCCAAGCGACAGTCTTTGGCGAATTGGACGGAACGCGTTTCGTTTATCCATCTTACATATTACATACATACACCGACGACGACGACGACGACGAGATTATCAACGCCGTCGTCGTCTCAGATTTCGTCGTTGAGAATGGCGCGTCGCGTGCGCTCCATGAGACTGCCCATGTAGAATAAATTGTGCTCGCTCGCGAGAGACCACGCGAGCGGTTCGTTGGCGCGATCGAGGTGATGGAGATACCCGAGCGAATGCGACGCGCAGAGCGTGCACGAACACTGCGAACACGCGGGTTCTTTGGAAGCGCGGAATTCTGCGCGACGGAAACTGATTTTGCCGCGAGAGTGGGTGAAGAGGGTGCCGTGACGCGCGACTTGGGTGGGGTAGCAGGAATCAAAGGTGTCGACGCCGAGCGAAACGGCGCGCTCGACGTTTGTGACGTCGGCGATGCCCAGGAGATGGTTCGGACGATCCCGTGGGATGAGAGGCATGATGTACTCGAGCAAGGCGTGGAGCTCTGTGGAGTCTCGACCGAGTGAACCGCCGATGGCGAGCCCGTCAAAGGGAAGACTGCTGAGGTACTCGACGGAGAGCCGTCTCAAATCTCGGTTTACGCCGCCGTGAATCACCCCATACATGGCTTGCTGGCGCACGTCAGCCAAGTGCGCGCGAAGACTCCTCTCCATCCATCTGTGCGAACGAAGCACGCTCTCTCGTAATCGCTCATCGTCAATGTCGTAGGGCGGCAACTCATCCAAAGGAATGATAATGTCGGCGCCAAACGCCTTTTGCGCTGCGACGCTACTCTCCGGCGTGAGCGTCATCTTCGTCCCGTCTCTATAACTCTTAAACACCGCCCCGCGCTCATCCACGCCGAGCAATAGATTCTGCGTCTTGTGTTTCGTCACCGATCTCGACTTGAGCTCTTTCGTCTCTGATTTCCCCGCGTCGACCCCGAGCGAAAACACTTGAAACCCGCCGCTATCGGTAATCGTCGGCCGACGCCTCCCCGTCATCTCGTGCAACCCCCCCATCGCCCTCACCGTCTCCACCCCGGGTTGAAGCATCAAATGATACGTATTCGCAAACATCAAATCCAACCCCGCGGCGTCCAACACCGAGTGATGCACCGCTTTAAGCGCCGCGTTCGTCCCAACCGCCACGTACCCCGGCGTCTCCACGACTCCGTGCGGCGTATGAATCCGTCCCACCCGCGCCCTCGACCCGGGTCTTCGAGACTCGTGCGTCACCTCGAACCGGAAAAACGAATCCGCCGCGTTCGCGTTTTCACGTTTCGCCCGCGTCTCCGTCTCGCCCTCGCGACGTCTCGGCCGCGGTGTTTCCGCGTCGGCTTCGCTCGAGACTGCGCGTCCGCACCCGCGCGTCCATCGTCCGCGTCTCGTCGTCGTCATCGTCATCATAGACGACGACGACGACATCATCGACGACGACGACGACGAGACGCGATGACGCACCATCCGCACCATCCGCATCATCATCGTCGTCGGCGTCTCGCGAACGCGCGATGTCGAACGCGGCGCGATGATTGATTAATTCACCGTTTTCAAAAAGAGTTCGTTCGCGCCAGAGACAGACGGCGCCGCGTCGCGAGACGACCGACACACGCCGACGCGCGACGACGCCGAGAGACAGAGGAGACGGAGAGACGAAGGAAAAAAAATAAATGGAGGTCGCCGTGGCGCGAGACGCGCGAGAAGAAGACGGAGCGGTGGAGGAATGCGCGCACGGACCGATACCGATCGCCGCGCTCGAGGTACGTCGTGGAACGGGTGGATGCACGAACGGAATGCGATGACGACGACGACGACGACGACGACGACCGCGAAAATTGAAGACGAGAGAAAGAGACTGACGCGACGGGAACGATCGGTGTGCGTCGATCGTCGCGCGGAACGGTAGGAATCTGGCGTCGCGGCGGGTGACGTGAAGAAATTATCCGAAGCGGGCGTGCACACCGTGGAAGGATTGGCGCGCGCGTCTCGAAAGCATTTGACGCAGATTAAAGGACTCTCGGAACAAAAGGTGGAGAAGCTTAAACAGATTGGTGCGTGATGACGAGACGGTGCTTGGCGCGTTTGGCGCGGTTTCGGGCGCGCGCGAGGATGGTTGAGCGTGGGAACGCGACGCTGGGTGGGATTCTTGGCACCCCGGGTCTCCGTCGGGGGAACGCGGGGCGCCGCGAAACGGGGGTGCTCAGTTTTTGTGAATGGCGAAGGACGAGACGACGCGAACGCGATGGTTTCGATGACTGACGATGTGAATGCGTGATTCTTATTTTTTGTTTTTCGTCGTACGCGCAGCTGCGACGATGGTTCCCGCGGGCTTCACGACGGCGACGATGATTGAGGCGGCGCGAAAAGACGTCATCATGATCACCACGGGTTCGGGTAAGGTGGACGAGTTACTTCAGGGTGGTATTGAGAGCGGGAGCGTGACGGAAGTGTACGGGGAATTTCGAACGGGTAAGACGCAGTTGATGCATACGCTCGCTGTGACGTGCCAATTGCCGCTGGAACACGGCGGTGGGGAAGGAAAGTGCATGTACATTGATACCGAAGGGACGTTTCGTCCGCAGCGTTTGATTCAAATCGCCGAGCGATTCGGAATGGATCCCGGGCCGGTTTTAGACAACGTCGCGTACGCCAAGGCGCACAATACGGAACATCAGAGCGAGCTTTTGGTTGCCGCGGCGGGCATGATGGCGGAATCTCGATTCGCGCTCATCATTGTCGATTCCGTGACCAACTTGTACCGCACCGAGTACGAAGGGAGAGGCGAGTTGAGCGCGCGCCAAATGCACCTCGGTAAATTCTTGCGTCAGCTCGCAAAGTTGGCGGATGAGTTTGGTGTTGCGGTGATTGTGACGAACCAGGTTGTCGCCAACCCCGAGGGTGGTCCATTTGCCGGCGCCAACGCGCTCAAGCCGATCGGCGGTAACATTATGGCGCACGCGAGCACCACTCGCTTGGCCCTGCGCAAGGGTCGCGGCGAAAACAGAGTTATGAAAATCGCGTGTTCGCCAGTGCTTCCCGAATCCGAGGCCCAATTCTCTATCAGTGAGTTTGGCATCGAAGACGCGAAGGATTAGTGTTTTGTGGAAACGAATGCGATAGTCTCCGTGTGTATCATTTTTATCGAAACGTACTTTTTGCTCATCATCGAGACGTTCGCTTTGTTCACCTTGCTATATTACAAATGCCACGCCGCTGCTATCAAGCTAATAAAAAGAAAGCGCGCGCGAGTATCCTCTCATCCGAGCGTTGTCGAGTACCAAGCTATGCCGTACGCGATCACACACCCACCGACAATCTGTAAACCCAACCGAAGCTTGTCATAGTCAAACTTTTCCGGCGCTTCGCCTGCGTATTCTTCTTCAAGCGACTTTGCGCGTCTCGGACCTCCAGAGCTCGGCTTGGCCGCAGTCGACCACTTTGAATTGTACGGTTGAAACGCATCCGGATCGCGTAAAATAGGAACGTCGACGCGTTCGTCCTCTCGAAGCTCCATTCTCGGCGCCTCGAGGATGAATCTAAGCTCCTCGGCTTGCTTGCGAATGGATTTCTCCGGATGCACGCTCTCGACGTACTTGTAAATGTCCAGCGCCTTGTCTCGTTGCCCGTACGCGTCCAAAGCGAGCGCCTTATAGATTGCAATTTTTCCTCCCAGCAGCGACGTCTCGCTCGTCTCTTCCGCTGCCGCGGAGAACCATTTGACGGCGTCGTCGTACATCCCCCGTCCATACGCCGCCACTCCGGATTCGTACTTCTTCGTAGCAGCCTCAATTTCCCCTCGAAGCGTGCGCGCGTTGCTCTCCAATTTGTCCGCAATCTTACTCGCATATGCTCGCTGCGCTTCCGGCACGTCTTCAATCGTCTTGTAACCCAACGCTCTCGCGACGACGACATCCATTTCCTCGCCCGCTTCGTACGCCTCTACGAACCGTTTTGTCGCGTTGAGCACCGTCGCCGCATCCGCACCGCTCGGCACGAGTGCCGCGCGCACTTCGTTCAGCAGAGCCTTGGAGGCGGCGTTGGAGACATTCGTCGACGTCGCGACGGGTTTCGACGCGATCGGTGCGTCGTCCGCGCGACGCGCTGGCGTGGATGAAGCGCCATCACCACCGGCGTTTTGAGCAGCGCGCAGCGCGATACCGACGCGGGCTAGACGACGACGAGGACGCGAGAGCGACGCGGATGGCGCGTGACGCGCGATCGGTTTCGATGCGAGGTGCGACGTCGCGGAGATCATTGCGTCGATCACTGCGGCAAGGGTTGATTATCTACTCGCTGATGGATTACTGCGCGCGTTTGGATTTCTACCAAATTTGCTAATTTTATTACACGGCTTACCCGATTTATTCGACGATACCTATGACGAATGAATGAATGAAAACTACTACTTGTCGCCCGGAAGAGGAATCTTTGGTTTGCGTTGACGTTTCTTCTTCTCTTTCGGCGTTGACGAAGCGTTTGGATGAGACGGACGGGCGCGCTTTACACCGCCAGCCGTCGAGTTCATCTTTCGAACAACGACGCGTGGATTCTTTCCAGGTATCGCTTTGACGGCGTCTGAATCAATCTCGATGAACTTTTGAGGACGGTTCATGGCGTCGACGTTCAAAGCCGGGGTATCGATGCGATCAAAGGCTCCGTCGGCACGCTTGGAGTCGTCGAATGTGACAAAGCACGCCGTGGTTTTTTTGTCTCGCAAAGCCTCTGCCGTGTGGCCGGCTTCACCGAGAAATTCGCCTTCGACGCTAACGATGTGTGACTGATCATCGGGTGTAAAGATGGCCTTGATGCGTTCCTTGCTCGTTCCGCGCGGGATGCGGTGGACGAAGAGTTTGCATAAATCCTTTTCGTCAATTTCCATTGCCGGAGGGTCGATTTCGTGCGTCGGCTCGGTTCGACGAGACTCCCACAGCACGACGTCGAGCGCCACCTGCGCGTCTTCAACAGAGTCATGGAACCCTCCTTCGCCTTGACGCATCTTTTTATCGAGCAAAACTTCGCACAACTTCGCTAGGCTCGGCGTCGCCCGAGGAAGTCCTCTGTAACGGAATAACAACGCGCTATCAATGACGGGCTGGTGATCAATCTTCAGCGCTCGTAAATCATAGTTTAACGAGTGTCCGACGAGAACTGTGCCCGGTTTACACAACGCGGTAATTTTATCCTGAACATCTCTCAGCGTCGTCTTCGATTTCAGTACGTCCTTCTCTTCTAAACCGGTGATTTCCTTCTTCAAATCAATTATTTTCCCCGGCGGCTTGACCAACGTCTTGAGAAGCACCTTACCATCCTCATCCACGACGGAGACGCCGCACAGCGCTCTCTTGTCCTGATCCGTTTCACACATTTCACAATCGATACCGAGCAACCTAGGCTTGAGACCCTTCTCTTTACACCATCGAATTGGTCGATACTTTGTCCGTTTCCAGCCCGCTTCGTGAGACGGCAACGAGTAATACGCATCCTTAAACGACTCATTCCTCCTCGTCCTGCGCACCAACCCCCACCGTGAATCTTCCGACATCCCTGAGGCTTCCTCCTCACCCCAGGCGTCCCACTGTTCCCGCTTCTTTTTCCATTTATCGCTCGCAGCAAGGCTCGCGACGGCGGCTACGTACTTTTCTCCCAGCGTGTCGACAAACTTTCGCAACGTCTCCGCCGTGTGACGGCTCGGGTCGCCCCACGCTGAGCGCGGACGCGTGAGGTTTGTCTTCAGCCATGATTTAAAATCGAATTTCGCATCCTCGGGGGACGCGGTGAAGCGACGTTGGGCGTCCTTTACCACGAGCACCAAAGCGCCGAAATCCTGTACAAATTCGTAAACGCCCGCGCGTTGACGCGTGATGTGAGGTCAGTCGACGCGTGAGATTCCATTAGAATGTGTATTAGGTCGCTTTCAAGGAATCTCTGCAATCATCGCGCGCGTGGGACGTTTCGTCGTACCTCGTCTGGCTCGCTCATAGCTGAGTCGAGTTGTGACGGCTACCGCCGCGTGAGCGGACGTAGCGAACTGTCCATCCCAAAGAGATCATAGATTGGCTAATCACCGCTCGGTGTGTTATTTTCAACAAAGATTTACGTTTTTTACGCTACATACGCGGCGATGTTCGCTCCCGGTACAGACATCCACCGTCCGATGGGTCGTCCGTCGGCCGTCGGCTTCGCTCCCGCGCTTGACTGAACCCCGTCGGCGCGACCACCGCGAACGACCCATCCTCACCGCCCCGACTACGACGCGCTAACCGCGTCATCACCCCATCATTCCTTCCTTTCCCTTCCCTACTTACCCTTGGTCGCGCGTTTACCCTCACCCTTCTTCGGAGCACCCTTCCCTCGACGCCGCAACCGCTCCAACTTGACCTTTCTCCTCGTATCATCTGGGTCCGTCATCAACGGGTCCATCTTCACCAACGACCTCGGGTAATACTCCACGAGCTTATCCCCGATCATCGCCTTGCGTAAAACCTTTCTCCCGCTCGGAAGCCCGTTTCCAACGTGATGCCCGAAGATTTCCGCAGCTTTACGCGCGATCTCCACCGCAGACTTGGTCACCTTGCCCGAGCTCATGCTGTGCACGGCTGGCTGGTTGACGTCGTCGTCGTCGTTTCGTTTCGCGAAAACTCTACCGAACGACGATCGAGCGCGCGAAACGCACGAACGGGCGCGCGGACACACACAGAAGCGCGCGCGAGTGCCTCGTCGCGCGCGGCGGCGTCTACCGACACGTCGCCCGCGTGAACGAACCACCCGTCGTTCGGTACCCAAACACATACATGATGCACTACCAAGTGACCCATACTGTTTATACATATCATCGTTCAAGGTTTTTGTCATTTTTCGCGCGTTTTCCCGAGCGCAGAGAGCGTCGTCACTCACCGAAGCGAAGCGAAGCGAACGCCGAAGGATGGCCAGCGACGAGGAACAGGGCGAGGACGTCAAGCAAGAAGTCAAGCCGGAGAACCACCTGAACATTAAGGTTCGGGACACGGTGCGTGAGATCGCGCGAGCGAGCGACGACGCGAGAGTTGGGTTGAACCGAACCGAACTCGAGTCATCTTTTATTTTTTTAAACGAAATCGAAAAATAGAAACGTTGACGTCGACGCGCGCGCGATTGGATGGATGCGCGACGTCGAAGGGACCCGGAAAACGACACCTATTTTGTTTGTGATGCGTCGAACGGGGACGGGGAGACGCGGAGGCGTGGGACGTGGGTCACGAAACGAAAGAGGAAGATCTTCCTCGCGCGGGGGGAGAGACTGACCAAGAAACGCGGCGTAGGAAAACGGAGAGGTGCACTTCAAGGTGCGCTCGTCCACCAAGTTCCAAAAGGTTTTCGAGGCGTTTTGCCAGAGAAGAGGTTTGGAGGTGAACTCGGTTCGATTCTTGTTTGACGGTGAACGTCTTCGAGCGGACCAGTCGCCAGACGACTACGATATGGAAGACGGCGACTGCATCGACGCCATGATGGAACAGATTGGCGGCAACTAGACCTAGGATCGCGCGCTTCTTTGAATGAGTTAATGAAACGTTCTTCTTTTTTCACCTAATTTCTTTATTGAAAGTCTGTCTGTACGCGCTACGAACTGTGGATGGTTACTGGTATTCGGCTTGGGCGCGTTGCATCTTGCTCTGCCTTGACCTGAACACATCTTTTGCCGGTGGCTTGCTCGCGGCGGAAGCTCGCGAAGCGACGAGCGCGGGGTCTTCGATGAGCTCGATCGCCTTGCGTTTTTCTCCGCCAGAGTATCCCAATTCGTTGAGATAACCTTCGATTGCCTCTTCGCTCAAATCAGTCTGTTTGAGAGCATTCAAGACGGCATCCACGCGAGGCGGTGGGAATTTCGCGAACGCCACGGGTCCGGGGAGACTCGCGAAAAACTTTCCAAGCGTGCCGGGTAATTTACGTTTGTCTGCTGGCGGAGCTGAAGGCGCTCTCGCCGTTCGGCCCGGAGCTCCGGAAGGCGCCGAGGGAGGCGGGACAGAGGCCAGCGCCGCTTGCTGCGCGAGCCTCTGCGCTCGAATGGATGCGTACGAGATACCACCCGCCTCAGATCTCATCATCGGCACCACTGCGCCCAAGGAAGAGAAGTAATCGCAATAAGCGTCGCTCACCGGTCTGAGATCCATCAATGTATGACGGCCAAGCAAAGCGTTCAACAAGTTGATCTTCACGCTCGTGGAACCGCAGGCGGCATTCCTTCTGGATTCAGCGTCCAAAATCGTGTCCACAGTACCGTGAGCTCGCTCAAAGCCGACAAACATATTCCAAATTTCGGTTGTCGGAGACTCATTCAGCGCGCGTTCGAACAGAACGCGAGCGTTTGCGACGTCATTGATACCAATCAAGAATTCTGCATACCGCTCTACGTATCTTGGCTCGGTTAAGAAGCTCTTCAAACCGAGCTCGAAAATGTTTCGAGCGGGTTTATCGCTCTTATCGTATTGCCACTCAACCATGGCGGCGGAAGCATAGACTTCCCAGGTGCATCCTGGAGCTTTACGAGCTCGCATGAACGCTTTACGGCTGGAACTTTGATCCTCGACTCGCCTGCAGGTGCGAATGTACTCACAGTACAAGAGACGAATGTCAGCCGACATCTCTGATTGTTCGCCACGCTCAGCTGCCTCTGACGCGTTTGACTCGTAAGCGTCCAGCACATCCTCGTAAATTTTCTTGCAAGCTTCGCTATCCCCGCGCAATTCCTCCAAATCAGCAGCCGCAAAAGTCAAAAGACTACAGTGAGGCAGCGCCTCGCGAGCCCGCTGCAATACTTCTGCGGCATCATCAGGGCGACCTTCGCTCTCGTGCCAATGCGCGTACTCAAGCCAGTACTCCGGAGTCTCACCGAGCGACAAACCTGCCAAATCATACGCGTGTTTGACGCGAGCAAAGAGCTGAGGAGACGACTCATTTGGAGTGGCTCCCTCAAGCTTTTGCACGTTTGACTTTTCAAATTCTATTATCGCCGTCCATTGATCAGTGCAGACTTTTTGTGAGCTCGCTAACAGTGAAAAGGTGCTTCGAGAACATCCTTGCGCACCGTGCGTCGTCGCACCGCAGTAATTACAGACGTGAAGCGCCGAGCAACCGCGGCAGGTCGCCTTGTTGAAAGAGGAGCACACCCACGATCCATGTCCATCAGCGCCGCGCTGAACCGGATCGACACACACGGCGCCGACCGTGACACCTTCTAATATTTTCTTCCTCTTACCCAAGGCTGTGCGTGTGAGCAGCAGCTTTGGGGCTAATTCTTGCAAAAGAGCGCGAGCGAGCGTCTTATTCTTCTCTTGCTCAAAAGTCTCGTACGCCTTGTACACGACATCCAACTTATGCATGGGCACAGACAACGCTCTTTGATACGTTCTACGAACGATCATGTCTCGAGCGCTTGGCGCTTGCTCGGCCGCAACGTCCGTCGCGATCAATGTCGCCTCAGTATTCCGCAAAAACTGACAATAGTCCAACCACAGCTCTCCGGCATCCGCATCCTCTCCCACCATGTCCACCGAGTACTCGTAGACTGATTTCATCGTTTCCACTCCTTCCGCCGTCGTCGTATCGTTCGTGCTTGCCATGTAAGACGCATACTTTCTCCACAAGAGCGCACTCGGGCACGGTATGAGACATCGTCCAAAGAGCTCTCGGATCGCTTCATCATCTGGAGCGCCGTCCGAGTTCCTCGTCAGCTCTGCGTCGACGTACCAGCACCAAGCGAGCGACGAACGCGGAAACGACTGAACGAGCTCTTCAAACAGCGGCCGGACCGCAGGGATCGATCCCTTCTGCGCGAGTCGCGCGAGATGTTCCCAGCCCGCGGAGTCGGCCGGATTATCTCTCAGATGCACGACAAGTGCGTCGTCGTCCCCGCTCGCGCTGATAACCTCCACCGAGTCCTCCGCAACCGCGACAACGGGTTCTTCCATCGCATTGTTTTCCTCCCCGTCGGATGCGTCCTTCGGCTCCTTTGCGGCGTCGGGCGAAGCGTCTTGGTCGGCATTCGCGAAGAGCCTTTCGACGAGGTCAGCCTTCAGACCCGAAGCGTCGAGACCGGCTTCTTGGCATCTCGTGCGGAGCACGGCGACGGTGAGACGCGACAGCGCATTCTTTGTCTCTCCACCGCCCATCGCGGGTCCGGTTGGGTCGCGTTTCGACGCGACGAAGCGTTGCGTTGTGAAGATCCTTGGGGAAAGGTGAAACAATTTTGTGTCGCCGCGAATGTTGTCGAGTAATAAATGTTTTTTTTTGTTCGTGTGTTATCGTGCTTCACTCGTTGCTACGCATCCAGGCTCGAATGTTGGGAATATCTAATTTTCGTTCGCGTCGACGCTTGCTTGGGATGGTGACGAGCGGAGCGACCGTCGGCCGACCGTGGGCGCACGAAAACGGCATTTGTGTGAGACGTAACGCTGCGATGATACACGCCGCTTCATGCTTCTCCAGTCTATCTCCAAACATGATTGCGCCTCGGCACGCCTTGCTTGCGAGTAAACGATGCATCGTTCGAGGCGGTTGGGTGCTCGCCATAGTTGTCGAGGAAAGCTCTCCGAGGAAGAGCCGCAGAGCTTCACCGCCGAGAGTAGTGCTTCGGATGCACGGGACGCGAGTGAGGTAAATTTTCACACCGCGTTCTTCGTCGTTTTTATCCGTGGAGCATCGCCAATCCCATCCCCAACGGCGTACTTTTGGTGCGTTCGCTTCTAATATTTCGTATTCAGTTCGTGAGACGACGACTCGCCACGTCTCGGATTGCGTTTCTTGAGTGGGAACGTGCGTTTTGTCAGACAAGACATTTGCCCAGAGTTCCTCTAGAGAAATTCTTTCGTCAGCGGCGTGCTGGTCAAAGGCACAGAGCAAATCGCCTGTGCGGACTATTATAAACTTTTCGCCAACCTGATTGAGCACGACGACATTATCGAAGAGCACATCCCTGTTTAATGCGGCAGGAGGTTTGAATGGCGAGCTCAGCGCCATCTTTTCGACAGACATGATGGGAAGATCCGTCGTCGCAGCGAAGACCGGATTCTGCCAGGACTTTTCTTCCGAAGGTTGATCGTCTCCTACCGAGAGTCGGCGGAGAGTCGCGCTGGAAAACGGATTCTTTGCGGGGAAACAGCAGTCGCATCGTTCACGTTTCTTCAGATGCTGTAACGTCTCAACCTGACCGCAAATTGGCGGCGGATCACAATTCATCTCCCCCTCTGCCTCTGGCGGATCTTCGCGTACCGGCCACACGACTTCTCGGATCATGGCTTGTCTGATGTTTTCTAGACATTCGTCCTCATTTTTCCAATAAATCAGTGTTTTCGAGGGATCGTGGACGATGGAGTACGCTCGACGTGGACACTCTATCGCAACGAGATATCCTGGATACCCACGCGCGATCGTACCGCGCACTCCATCCCCTAGAAAGGCGTTGGATTCAATCTTAATAATTTCCTGGTGTAATTTGTTCGTTTTTCCGCGCACCAATTCGCCGTTGAGATACACAAACTGGAGCTCTGTCGAAGCCATTCGACGGTTCGGCTGATTCACGTACCCGCGAATGACCCATTCTCCGTCGTCGCTCACGAAATCAACGGGTAAGAGATTATCCGCCACTTCCGTTCCGAACGTCCGTGTTAACCCATCCTTCACCGATTCACGATCGCCCGCCACTCGCTCGATCGTCTTACCATCCACGACGAGTGTCAACGCCAAACGAGGCCTGAGTAGACATACGTGAAACACCACCGACCTCAGCTCTGCCACCACGCCCACGGCTGCGTTCTCTCGAAGACGTTTCAGAGCAACCGCGTTTTCGTGAAACAAATCCTTCAGCATCACCGTCGTTCTTCTGAATCCATCGTTCACGCTTGCGTCGACGCCCACGACGGCTGTTGCCTCTGCGTCCGCCTCTGCGTCCGCCTCTCGCAACGCGAGCGTCGCCGTCTCCCCAGACCCGACGGCTCTGGAAAAAACCCAAAGCTCCGCACACGTCGACGCGAAAACGGCAATCCACCCCGCTCGATCCCGCGTCGCGTCCTCGTCCTCGTCCTCGTCGTCCGCAACCTTTTTTTCACGGGGACTCGAATCGTCGTCAGTTCCGAGAAAACGATCCGCCAGCTCGCGCAACGCCTCGCGCTCGAACCCCGCCCCGTCGTCCGCGCACGACACGCGAACCCCGCGAGAAGCATCATTCCCATCACCTGTCGCTCCGCGCAGATCGACGTCGACGTCGATGACGTGCGAATCACCGTCGAGCGCGATGAGCACCAAACGCTCGACCACGCCTGAAAGCGAAGAGCCCAAGCGCGCGTACGCCGACACGCGCCGCGCGTCCGACGCGTCTAGCCGTCGCGTGGACGGACATCGCATCGGATGAGTGGTATTTTTTACCAATCGTTCGCGGTCGCGAATGTCGTCGGTAGGTCGCGCGTGTGTGACGTCGCGCGAATTCGTCCGAGAGAGTCACGTCGCGCTCTTTTGAGCCCAAACAACGTTGACGGTTCATGACTCGAAAACGGAGTGGGGACTCGAGCCCAGAAGAATTTGTTCGTTAAAAAGAGAACCGCCACGACGCGACGCGCGAACGACACCGCGAACGAACGGATCGACGCGAGAGCGGTCGGGTCGCGTCGACCCTTCGTCGAAGAACGAACGAACGGACGAACTACCGCGCGCGCGCGGCGATCCCGCGTCCATAATGTCGTCCATGCGCGCAAAACTGCGCGCGGCTGGTGCGTTTGAAAACACCACCGCTGCAGCGAAAGCATCGACGTCGTCGTCGTCGCGGGACGGCGACGTCGCGTCGCCGAGGACGCCGAGGAGACCGAGAGGCGGTGGTGGTGATGGGTGGAACTCGTCGACGAGGGTCGAACGCACCACGCCGCGGTCGGCGACGGGGACGAGACGGGAGGCGAGGAATCGATGGAGAAACGCCGGAGCGTTCGCGACGGCAGCGGCGGCGGCGACGACGACGACGACGACGGGAGAAGGGGTAAAAGGAGTGTCGAGGATGAGTTTGATCGTGAGCGCGCTCAAGGCGGCGGAGAAGAACAAGGCTTTGGCTGAGGAAGAAGAACGGGAAGAGAGGGCAACGCGAGAGGAGACGCCCGAGGTGGCGAAGGAGGAGAAGGTGGAGCACGCGGAAGAGCCCGCTGCGATGGAAGATGAGGCGGAAGGAAACGTGTCATCGGGTTCGCCCTCTGGAGAAGAAAAGTCTTCCGTGGCGTATGTGTCGGAGGCTCGATCGGAAGATGTAGTAGCGCGCGAAGAACAGACTGAGACAAAGGCGGACAGCGTCGAGGCGGAAGTTTTAAAAATTCTTCGCGACGTCGTGGACGAGACGAACGCGAGGAGTCGACGCGAGAGGAGCGTGGTAGACCTTCCATCGACGTCTGATGCGGCGACGCAGACGGTTCCAACTTTGGCACCAACGATGGTGACGAAGGATCGATGGGCGCTGCAGCGCGTTGTCGCCGTCGCGACGATTGGCATTTTTCTTGGATATGTCGTGGGACGGGGCTACCTGCACGCCGCGCGTGTGAGTGACGTATCAGTGAGTTATCCTGATGCGCCATTTCAGCGCGATCTATCGCTTTTGGACGACCGTGCTGCTCGATCGAATATCCCGCCTGCCAACGAAGACTTCAGTCTTCATCTCGACTCGGACTGGATGAACGTGTTAGATCGCGCAAAATCTCAGCACGATTCCATAGAAGACGACGAAACGACGCGTTCACGCATCAGAGTTGCCGCAAAACGCGCTCGAGACGCGCGCAAGTCGCTCCGAGCCGTCCGATCCGAAGTCTACGCCGCCAAAGACTCAAATTCCGAAGACCAGGTTCGCCTTCGTCTCGCTCGCGCCACCTGCGACGCTATCCGCGCCTTTGACACCCTCGAATCCACGCTCGCTCCGTTCACGACGACGCGTTCTTCGGAAGGTTCGTGATTCTTCACAACCATCTTCGGGGAACTGAACGCGACTCGGTGCCTGACTCACGCTCGAACATAGAACGCTGTAAAACAACTCGAAAAAGCACATCAAAACCGCTATTTAGTGGAATACTATTTACGCACACGTAAGTACATCAGATTATTCTCTGCCACGTGGCATCACAGCACCCGCGTGTGGCGGCGCCACGTCCGAGTCGACGACGACAACGCGCGCGGAACGCGAAGGACTCCCATGTTTCGCTGGGACGACGATCTCGTACCATCAAAATCTGGTCTCGACGCGTAATCGACATCCCTGAACCCGACGACCGTCGAGTCTCTCGGCGATTCCCTCGTCGTTACGCTTTTCCCAACGACGCTTTTTCAGATTTTCGCGGGATATTGATCCATCGATGAAATCACGGATCAGTAGGTTTAAAACGAAGCTCAAAAACGACCAATTGAACACCACAGATCGATCGTGTGTCACCGTGTACGCATCAAGAATGCTCAAAGGGTGATTCCATCGATTACCCGATGCATTGCAAGCTCCAAAACGACCGATCGATACCAAATCACCTTTTAATGGAAATCTGCGCGCGGGAAACAAAAAAGTGCGACCTCTCGGGAAGACCGACCGGTGCCGACGGGCGCCGACCTTTCAGAGCGAGACGCGCGACTGCCTTCCGCGGTCGCACCGGACGGGGTCTACGCGAGGGAATATCGATCGAGGTTTTACCGCGTCTTAACGTCACGGAACCCGCGGTCGAGGCGAGCGAAGACGACGAAACAGCGGCGCAGCGAGCGCAGGGAAAAAAGCGCGCCGGAGAATCCCGCCCGGGCGTGGACGCTTTTTCGAGGATTCACTCGCGCGCGCGAACGCCGACGTGATTTCGAACGCACAGAGGTTCGGTAAAGATGGAAGGATCACCGGGGGAGACGGTGCGCGAGACCCAGCGCCGTGCGGAGACGCCCAGCCCGCCGGCGGTCGGTCAGCCGGCGCGGGAAGTGTGTAGGGACTTTTTGAAGGTCCGTGTGTCTTTACGTTTCTGAGTCTTGACTCGTCGTTGCGTGTGTGCGTGTGTGCGTGCCCGAGCTGCTGACTGACCCTGCTCTTTTCTTTGTCGTCCTTCAGGGAGCGTGTTTTCGTGAAAATTGTCGCTACGCGCACGACGCGGCCGAAGGAACGGTGGTTCCCGCGCAGGTACGTGTGCGAATGTGTTGTTTTAGGCGACGTGGGCGCGCGTTTGGGGCTCAGAGGATGCGCGTGCGACGAAAGAAAGGAGTTTAAACCCCGTGACACAGGAAACGAAAAGAGCTCGGCGACTAACAACGTTTTCCCTGTGCTTCACGTCGACAGATTACGCAACCGATTTGTAGAGATTTTCAAAATGGACGTTGTTTCCGTGCGTCTTGCCGATTTTATCATGGTACGAGCGCCGATCAGGTGGCGACGGCGCTCGGCGGCGGCGGCGCGCAAATGTTTCATGGGTTGAACGGCAACGCCATGCTCTACTCGGGCTTGCAGGACATGCTTCAAAATAGTAAGAATCCACAGCTTCACATGATGAATAGAACGATGAATTTGCCGATGATGGGATCAGCGCAGCAGACGGAGAATCTCTCGTTGGAGCAGGCGATGCTTCGTCAAGCGGCTTTGAATGGAGGAATGGGCATGTTTGACGGCAACTCTGCGCTCACAGTTGCCATGGCGAACGAAATCCTGAGACTGAACGCCGCAAATCAGGCAGCTGGAGGAATGTGCACATCTTTCGATCTTCAAATGTTGAACGCGCAACAATTGGCAGCAGCAGCAGCAGCTATGGAGGCCAGTGGCGGAGTGACAAACAGCGCTGTGCATCAACAACGCGCGAACTATGTCAACGCGATGTATGGTCAAGGCGAAGTGAACGGCGAGTCACCAAATCGAAATCTTGCTAAAGATTATGGAACGCAACAGGCGAATCCAGCAAATCATTATAGATTCAATAAGGATCCCTTGGCGCAACAGAATACATGGCAAAGTCAGAGCATGAATGGCGCTCCCTACACTAATGGCGTGAGTCACATGACTGGACTCGATAACGGAGCGATTGCATCGCTTCCTGATTCTTTGGTCGACAATGACTTCATGCATGATCCTTCGTACGGAGCTTTCACGAACCCTGTATGGGGTACGAGTCATTCGAATGTCTAGCGCGCGCGAAGACAACATGCTTCTCAAGACACCATTTTTTCTGTATATTTTTACCATCAATGCACAGCTCGCAACGCCGAACGCCAATAAAATTGCGGAATACTGTTTAAAAAACACTTTTGCGGTGAAATACTACACTTCAGTGGGGAACGTTTGGAGTTAATCTAAACTGCGACATCTGAGATGTATCTCGATGAGCACCAACTGAATGTGCGTTGTAATAAAATAGCATCCACTATGTTCTCGTTACCCGAGCGTTTGTTTGACAGTATTCCTTTTAATCTCCTAGAAATTTTTTCGTTATGTGATGACGAGGACGATGAGGACGAGAACGACGAGCTCACTCGGAATGGAGGCGGTGGCTTGAAAATAAATGAATGTTTTTATATTCGTACCGAGGCTAATTCCCTAATTACGTAGTCGCGAGCGAATGCTTTGCGACGTCCTACGCTTGCGCGACAACTTGGTCGCGAGCTTGCGGAACGTCGACCTGGACGGACGGGCCCATCGAAGAAGCGATGTACATCGTTCTCCAGTAGACACCCTTGGCACCAGTCGGGCGGTTCGCTTCAATGGCGCCGACGACAGAGAGAAGGTTCTCCAACAAGTCACCAGAGCTGAAGCTGAGCTTACCGAACGGAACGTGGACGATACCTTGCTTGTCCGCGCGAAATTCAACCTTGCCCCCCTTGAATTCACCGACAGTGGTCGCAACGTCGGTGGTCACGGTACCCGCCTTCGGGTTCGGCATGAGACCCTTCGGACCGAGTTGACGACCGAGCTTGGCAACCTTGGGCATCATGTCGGGCGTCGCGATGAGCAAGTCAAAGTCCATCATACCACCCGCAATCTCTTCAACCAAGTCATCATCGCCCGCAAAGTCAGCGCCGGCCGCCTTGGCCGCCGCGACATTGTCACCAGAGCACAAGACGGCGACGCGAATCGTCTTACCCGTACCCTTCGGCAGCGCGACGGTGGCGCGCAACTGCTGGTCGTTGTACTTCGGGTCGATGTTCAAGCGAATGTGCACTTCGGCAGACTCATCGAACTTGGCAGAAGCCGAGCTCTTCATGAGATCAATCGCAGCAGCCGGCTCTTGCGCTTCGAGGCGCGGCGGCATCGCCTTCTTCGCGGCGCGGAATCTCTTGGACTGCTTCGCCTCCTTGGCGGTCAAGCCATCGGCGCGCACCTTGCGCTGCGGCGCCGCGGCAGCCGTCTCCTCAAGTTCAGAGAAGTCCAAGCCAGCAGCAAGCGTGACTACAATCGAGAAACACGAGCGCTTATCGTCAGTCACCGGGCTCAAAACGACTTCGCCCCACCCTCTCACTAGGTCACAGGTTTTACCCCGTCTCTAGGGTCTGTAGCCACGCGACGGCGACCACCCTCCGTGCCTCGCGCGCGCGACGACCCCGCCCCGACCTCGCGCGACGAAACATCGACCACGCTCGTCATCCATCTTTCGCGCGCCTCCCCTCGGGCGCGCACCATCCATCCACCATCCGTCGCGTCGGCACTCACTCCGCGCGCGCGACCCCCCTCTCACGCCCGCACTCCACCGCTGCGCGCGCGCGCCGTCTCGACGCACGTCGTCGACGCGACGCGTCGACATCCATCGCGTCGCTGTCATCGAGCGCGAACGAAAATTATTCTGCTTACCTCTGCGCGCGGTCGCGGCGCTCTTGTTCGCGACGCGTCTCTTGTCGAGAGCGACGCGCGCGCCGACGGCGGTCGGGACCGAGGTGATGGAAAACATGTCTCGGCGTCTCGGCTGCGATGTGACGCGACGCGGGCGACGTCATCGGGTGTCGTTCTCCGTCGGTGCTTCACGTGATTGATACTGTTTGTACATATATAGATTTGTGTGTTGTGTTCGAATGTCCGAATTTTTTTCCCATCCTCTCCTTTCGTTTTCGCCCTCTTTGCCCCTCTCTCGAGAGACCACCCATACACTTCTCTTTCGACGCCCGTTTGTAAACGCGCGAGCCTCTTCGTTCGCCGAGCGCGACGCGAGAAGGGTCGATCTCGATCGATCGATCGATCGATCGATCGGGCGAAAACGAGGTCGGTGGACGCGTCGTCGATCGGTGAAAACGCGGGAAAAAAGTTTTCCCGCGATCGATCGATCGATGGCGGCCGACGGACGCGAGACCGGCGTCGCGGCACACAGGGGCGCGTCGTCGAAGGAACGAAGGGATGCTCGTGGTGCGAACGACGTCGCGGTGTGTGCCGGGACCGCTGAGACAAAGTCGACGGGTCGTCGGGCGGGAACGACGGAACGCTCGGCGAGTGAAAACGGCGACGGCGACGACGACGGCGGGGGCGGATGCGATTCCCAGAGGAGGTGCGCGCGAGAGAGAGACACCCTTTACTATTTTTCTACTTTTTTGAGCGGCTGCTCGACGTGTTTTGTGTTTGACGCGCGGACCGCGATGGACGAGAAGTCGAAGGCTGACGAATGATTTCTCGGAACGTTTTTCCCCGACGCAACGCAGATGAGTCCGGGACGCCGTTGGCGGTGTGTCTGGGAAAGTTTGACGCGATGCACAAGGGGCACTACGCGCTCGCCGAACACGCGGCCAAGTTGGGGTATCCGGTGATGTTGTCGTTTTCGGGCATGGCTGAGACGTTGGGGTGGGAGGAGAGGCTTCCCATCACGGCGACGTGGGATAGAGAGCGGGTTTTGGGGCTGTGGGCCAAGGAAATTGGCGGGGAAGACGCGAGTCCGTTGAGGCAGCACACGGTGCCTTTTAAGGAGGTGCGCGAGCTCTCGCCAGAGGCTTTCGTGGAGATGCTCGCGGGCATGGGCGTCAACGCCGTGGTTACCGGGGAAAACTATAGGTTTGGTTACAAGGCGGCTGGGGACGTGGAGGCACTGAAAACGTTCGGGGCGGCGAACGGCATGCAGGTGGACGTCGTCGACTTGGTCCCCGCTGATAGACCGAGCGCGATGGGACTGGGCGATCAGGTGAGCAGTACGCGCGTTCGTCGCGCCCTAACGGATGGCAACATCAATGAGGCAAACTCCATGCTCGGTCGCGAGCATAGGTTGATCTTTAACATGACTGGGGAGAGGATGGCGAATGCGCTCAAGGCTGCGCTCGCGAGCGATGTGGAAGCCATCAACATTTCCTTGGAAGCGGCGGAGAACCAACCACCGAGTGACGGACAGTATTCGGCGCGCGTTCTCGTTGATCCCCTACCGAATCAAAGCTCCGAGAATGTCAAGACTGTCACCGTGACTGTTTCGTACGGTAGACTTTCGATTGATCGTTACGAAGTGCCAGATATCGTCTTTGCTCGCGAACGCCTCGCCGTCGACTTTTGCGAGCGCGTCTCTGCGCGCTACGCGAACAACGTCTCCGGACGTTGGTAGATTCTAATTATTCGTTGAAACATTCATTACTATCGCTAGCATTCTTTCATCTTTTTAGCCCTGACTCGTGCCGTGACGCGCACGATGTTTGCTGACGCGTCGCCTCTACTGTACGAACGAGAGACTTGAATCGTCATTTCTGAGAGCACGAGCGAATCCTCGCGATGACGGTGGAGACCCGCGAGAACGAGTCCGCGGATAAAGTACACGTGTCGGTGCGCGTTCGTCCGCTCAATGAAAAGGAGCGAGGCGTCGGCTCAGCGTGGTTAGTGACCGATTCGACGGTATCGCATCGGGTACGTCTTCGTCTCGACAATCATCACGCCTCGAAGGCTGACGACGAACGTTGTCTCGACACGAGAGATGAACGCATCGAAGCCATGCCGTTTCTTTATTCTTTTTTCGTCGTCTTCAAATTTACGATGCGCACGCGCTCCGCCCGCGGAAACGAGTAGACGACGCGCGTGGGCTTTTGCCAGGGGAACCAATCTCCGCGCGTACTGACTGACGGCTGCGCTCTCGGAAACGCAGGAGGCATCGTCCGCGGACGCGTCCTACGCGTTTGATCGCGTGTTCGATGAGAGCACGAATAATAAACAAGTGTATGAGGCGACGACGTCCAAGATTGTTCGCGATGTCCTCGGCGGCATGAATGGTACGGTGTTCGCTTACGGACAGACGTCAAGCGGTAAGACGCACACCATGCATGGAAGCACGGATGAGCTCGGTGTGATCCCGCTGGCGATCAAGGATGTGTTTGATGCAGTTCGAAGACATGCGAATGATCGAGAATTCCTCATCAGAGTGAGCTATTTGGAAATATACAACGAAAAAATGGTAGATTTATTGGCGGAAAGCAAAGACACTGCAAACGCGGCGGCGGAGCTATCCATTCGGGAGGATAAGGATCGCGGGACGTACGTGCACGGATTGAGGGAAGAAATCGTCACGACACCGTCTCAAGTTTTATCTCTTCTTGAATTTGGTACGAGTCGACGTCACGTGGGGGCGACGAATATGAACGCCCATTCGTCTCGATCGCACACCATCTTTCGCATGATTGTCGAATCGCGCGCAATCAGACCGAGCGTGGAAACGACGGAGGGAGAAGCGCAGTCGAAAGATCACCCTGGTGGCGGAGTGTTGGTATCGACACTTAATTTAGTCGATTTGGCGGGCTCTGAACGCGTCTCCAAGACTGGTGCCGAGGGGCAAAGAGCCAAGGAAGGCGCGCACATCAACAAGTCTCTCATGACGCTTGGCGTCGTCATCAACAAACTTTCGGAAGGAGTCGAGTCGAAAGGTGGGCACATTCCGTATCGCGATTCGAAACTCACGAGAATTTTACAGCCTGCGCTGGGAGGTAACTCGAAGACAGCGATCGTGTGCGCGATGACTCCGGCAACCACGCACTGCGACGAGTCGCACTCCACGCTCCGATTTGCCTCTCGGGCAAAGCGCGTCGTCAACAAAGCGATGGTCAACGAAGTGATCAACGGCGCGACGAACGCCATGGTTAAACGACAGCAGCGTGAGATTGCCGCCTTGAAAGCTCGTCTCGAGGCTGAAGGTTGCGCCAAAGTTGACGACAAGGCGATTGAGGCGTTGCGACGACGACTCGCCGAGGCGGATCGAGAGAAGCAGCTCATGGCTCTCGCCATCGAGGACAGCGAAGAGAAGGCCAAGGAGAGAGAGTCGAAAATTGTTCAATTGGAAAAGAGAGTGAAAGAGTTGGAGAGAAACGCGAACGACGTGGAGCCTCACACGGATGAGCTTGCCGTGACGAAGAATCAACTCATTTTAGTGAACGACTCACTGTCCGCCATGACGCCGGATACTCTTGCTGCGATGAAGGCTTTTGAGGCAAAGATTGCGTCGTTGGAGAGAGATAGAAACGAAATCAAGTCCAAGCTGACTTTGGAGCTTGAGGAATCGGAGAAACGTCGAGAAGGTCTCGAACGTGAGCGAGTCGATTCGATGAAATACGTCGCGGCGTTAAAAGCCGAAATTGCCGAGATAACCGCGGCGATGGTTGATGATGGTAACGGAGGCGCTGTCGCAGACGTTCAGATTTTACTTGGTCAAGCCAAACGAGGGCGTCAACGCGCTGAACATGAACTTTCGGAGATGAAGGAGGAACTCTTTAACGAAAAGACGCGCCGCGCGTACGCTGAGGCCAACGTCAAAAAGCTTCACCAACAGATTGAAGAAGAGAAAAAGTTGAAATCTACCACCACCCATGCTGGTGGTCCGGGGGACGCCGCTGTTGAGCCATCTGCTTCGTACGTGATGCGTAAGCAGCTCATTAAACAGAGCGAAACGATTTCTATTCTCGAGGCACGTGTCAAGGAATCCGAGCAAATGCTCGACGAGGCCATCAAAGTCTACGAAGAAGAGGTTGCAAGAAACAACAGACGAGGAGTACCACCCGGTGGTACCACTACTACTACGTTGAATAATGATGACCACGACGACGACGACGAATTGAGCAAAAAGTGCGCCACTTACGAGAAAAAGTACGCGCTCGCCAAAGCCGCCTTTTCCAAGCTCGAGTCTGAAAAGAAGAGCGAGGTTAAGGAACTCAAGCGCCAGATGCATAAACTCACGGAAGTCTACGCTCGATTGCGAGATAAAGTTGCGAATCCCGAAACTTTCGACAAGGTCAGGGCTTCGACGGAACTAAAGTATGACTTGCAAGCGCTCGAGCGCAAGCGCCAAGTTGAGAAAAAGGCGCTCCTCGCAAAGATTGCCGAGCTCGAAAGCAAGCTGGACGACAAAGGAGGGTGCACAAAAGACAAGACCGGAACGACCGACGGTTCGACGATTTTACCGACGAAACGCCAGAGACGCGGCGCGAATTCAAACGACGACGCCTCAACTCCGGTCCTGTCTCCTGTCAACCAGAATGTCCCTTCCGTCTGAACGAGCAGCGACGACAAGGAGGAGGAGGAGGAGGAGGAGGGGGGCAAACACTTCTCACGGCGGGGTGCGTTGAGGCACGAAATATTCTTGTTAGAGTAGTATCAGAGCTCACCGCTCGATACAGCTACAAACGTTAATTTGTAAGATGACACTAATAGGTAGCGCTGCGTGGCCTCCATGCCGTAAGACTGTTTGCCCACATACATGGTTTGAGTTGGTTTATTTCGGGGAGACAGTTATGTTTAGTTGGGCAGGCATTTTGAGTTCGTAACGAAAGACAGGTCTTTTCCTTTTGTGTGGTGGTGTTAAATGAACACCATGATTTGGTTTGAGGCGCTGTGCGCACTTTTTTTGTGTTTTTTTGTCTCTATTGTTGAAGTTGTTGCGTATAGCAGTAAATTGGTGAAACCATTTACTTCTTGGACTTCTTCGGCAAGAGGACAGAGTGGATGTTCGGGAGAACACCACCGGCGGCGATGGTAACGGTGCCCAAAAGCTTGGAGAGTTCCTCATCGTTGCGGATGGCCAATTGGATGTGGCGCGGGACGATGCGGGACTTCTTGTTGTCTCTGGACGCGTTGCCAGCGAGTTCGAGAACTTCGGCGGCGAGGTACTCGAGGACCGCGGCGAGGTACACCGGAGCACCGGCACCAACGCGGGTGGCGTACTTGCCCGCCTTCAAGTAGCGCGCAACACGGCCAACCGGGAACTGAAGTCCCGCCTTGGCGGATCGGCTCATGGCCTTCTTGCCGGTCTTACCCTTTCCTCGTCCAGACATTGTGTATGTAGTTTTTCTGTTGTGTCAGATTGTGACGATGGGTCGGCGTGTTTGGCCCAACATCAACGAGTCGCGAGAGAGGCGTGCGAGGCGAATTTCGTGTCATTTTTTATACTGAATACGTATATGTTTCAATGTTTCAACAATGATTTCGGAATAATGTCGTGCTCAGAGCCAATCAATTTTAGTTTATTTTTCACTTTCTCCGTTTATGACTCAATATTTACCCCATATCAACAATGTGGTATGTATTTTTAAACCAATCAAATTTCATTCATTATTTTTTCATACAAGATTAACGGTTCATAAATCTCGAATTTAGGTAGGGACTCTGAACGTGAAAACGACTCAAACGACTCAGCGAAAGTCGTTGAAGTGTGGCGGTTGCACGGACTGCGTCGTCACAATTTGACACGAAGTTAAACTACTCACGTAACAATGGCCGGTAAGAAGCCTGCTCAAAAGAAGCCGTCTGGCGCCAAGAAGGGTGGCCGCAAGTCCAAGACGGAAACCTACAAGATCTACATCTACAAGGTGCTCAAGCAAGTCCACCCGGACACCGGTATCTCCTCCAAGGCGATGTCCATCATGAACTCTTTCATCAACGACATCTTCGAAAAGATCGCCACCGAAGCCGCCCGCCTCGCGCGATACAACAAGAAGCCGACCGTCACCTCCCGGGAAATCCAAACCGCGGTCCGCCTCATCTTGCCGGGTGAACTCGCCAAGCACGCCGTCTCCGAAGGTACCAAGGCTGTCACCAAGTTCACCTCCGCGTAAATCTTTTTACGACTCGGTTGAAGAACTTTTAGACGCAAAAAATTACAAAAAAACCAAAAACTGGAACGCGAATTCCTCGTGCTCCAAAGTACATGGTGTTCATTTAACACCACCAACTCGCACAAAAAAGAAAGAAAAAACTCATCATCACTCTAACTAAGAAACTCGGTGTAAGTATTACAATGTGACCACGCACTCAGGGCCGCCTATCAGTTGGTTCGCCGCGAACTTTCCAATTGACAGAACTGGCAATCTTCGACTCGAAGAACGCCTCCAGACGATTTGCGCATTTGAAATACACGGTGTCTGGGGAGTTGTAGAGACGGCAATTGTTAAACATGAGGCGGAAATCGGCGCAGAACATTTCGAGTGAGACGTAGTACTTTTCGCCCGCCACGCGCTCTTGAATGAGCTCCATGTCGATGGGATCCTTGACCACTTCGTAGTAATCTGGAACTTCCATCGGGTTAACGGGACCGGCGAACGGCCAAGAATCCGCGTGCGCCTGAATCACTGCGACAATTGCGCGCATAAACTTGTTCAAGTTGGCGGGCGTGGGTAAACCATCCCCGCAGCCCGGGTGCACGAGGCGAAACTTTGGAAGCCCGGCGGATTGCTCCCACTTGGCCTCTTTGAGCCCCTTGATCTGATTCAACGGATCGGTAATAGTGACGTAAGGTTTACCGTCCGACGACGGCTTGAATTGATCCTTTAGCCCCGGATAAACCTTGTGCGCCGTGCTCATCTCTCGTACCTTGGCCTCAACCGCCTTGCGCTGTTCGCGAATTTGATTGACGAAATCCACGTAAGAGACGTGACCATCGAGCTGACACTCCATGATGGTACCGCCGTCGTACTCTTTAATGTACCCGTTCCACTTTTCACGCTCCATCATAATCTCCTTTGTAAAGCCTTGCTTTTGGAAATACCCGACGGCGTTGTTATCCGCGAAGGTGATTAGGTGCGTCATGTTCTCCTTCTCTTTAGCGTACTCTTTGATGTGGTTCATCAGCCGCGTGCCGTAACCCTTCACCTGTTCGTTCGCGCTAACCGCACAGAATGCAATCTCAGCCATGCGTTGCTTTGGAAACGGTCTGTATGTAATGCCGCCGATGACGTTTCCTTGCTTCATGCAGAGCATCGAGTGGTGTCTCGTGTCAAAAACTAAACGCACAATGTACTCCTTCGGCATGTTGGGCAACTGTTTGCTAAAGATATTTTTCAGCGCCACGAGCAGACGAGATGAACGCTCGGATCCGTCATTCTTAATGACCTCCCACTTAAGTTCGCCGTCTCTCTCTTGCTTTCTAAGATGACTCTCGCGCGTGACGTACGCGCCAACTCTAGGTGACGACGACGTTCCCGCCTTTCCATCGGAGGGAGACGCCGGTTCCGCCTTGCGAGCTGGAGAAGACGACGGTCTACCACCGGTTTTCTTCGGCGTTCTCACATTGCTAGCTTCCTCCGTCGCCTTCTTGTCGGGTCCCGCGGAGGCGTCCGCCACAGAGTCTTTGCGCGCAGACGCGCCGAGCGCGCCCCCGTTCCTACCATCTTCCTCACCCTTCCCACGCTTCGCAGAGTTCCCTTGCGAAGACTCGTCGTCCCCACGCATCCTCTTCTCACCCCCTTTTCCAGTGTCATCCTGCTCCGAACCCTGCGCGCTCGGCGACACGAGAGACTTGATGAAGTTCATCTCTGCACAAAGCCTCTCCCAGTCAAACCTTCACCCACTTCCGCACGAGTCTTCCCCTCTCCACCGTCGGGGATGCGCGCGAAATTCGCCGTCACCTGCGGATACGCGCGCAAACTCTGCGGTCCGTGTTCGCGTCGGCGATTCCGCCGCACCGACCTCTGCCGTCGTCCGAAGTCGTCGTCCGAAGCTTCGAGAGAGAGGACTCGAAATCTCCTCCGCGCCCAAGCTCAGTTTTTTATCGCACACCTTTCGTTTGAATTTTCACCACATTGTGGACTAAAAGTCGCCATCAAAGAACCAACCCCGAGTGTGTTTGCCAGCGCACCAACGGTGCTTTCGATCGGTGAAAGGTGAAAAACTAGGTTTGAGCGTTTCTATCGGTAAAATCATCGATTAATGCATCATCGTTCGAAGCTTCTTTTGGTGCTGCTTTCTCACCGAGCAGCAATGCATGCGAAGGTTCGAGCGACTCGAAAGCCGGTGCATTTCGCCGCAGAGCTCGACGAGCGACGTCGGTCTCGGGCGTGACGCGCGGGGAAGGCGTGGTGATAGATTTTTTCTCGCGTTTTACCGAAAGTCCCGGGGCTTGGGGTCGATCGAGAGCGGAAGACGAGGGAGATTCCGTCGTTCGGTCGGTGCGAAGCGCGAGGAAGAAACGCTTGCGACAGTGGATCGAAGCGAGCTCGGACGGCGAAGCGAGGGAGCGGTGGACGAGGTGGGGGTAGAAATGGAGGAAGCGGAATGTCTTCGTCGCGCATCCAACGCCTCGGCGTCGTCTTGGCGCACGCTCGCGCGTAGGGTGGAGGAGAAGGCTCCGAAATCACACCGTCGAACGTCAACCGCTGTAGGTAAACAGTCAGAGTCAGGCGAACGCACTGAACCAGAGGAGGAGGAGGACGAGCGGTTCGTGACGCTGAGCGACCGCCTGCAGGCGACGCGCGAGGAAACACTGCGAATGGAAGAGTTCCCAGAGTTGAAGCGCCAGAAGAAGCTGGAAGAGACTAACGATGCGTCGAAAGTGTGGGCGCTCGCGCCTGGTCAAAGTACGGTCGCCGCCACTGCGGCGCCGTTTTTGAAGTGGTGTGAGGAACATTTTAGAGGAGTGACGAAGAAAGACATCGAGTCTATCGCTCCGAGTCGCGAGCATGACATAGAAAAGGATGCTGATTATCTCACGCCGCCTTTGGGTAGACATTACATTCACGGTTGGGAGACAGAAGATAGAGAACGAGAGCAAGAGAGACTTGAGCGCAAGCGTGCTGTGGCGGCAGCAGCAGCGCGCAAACCAGACGTGCCTGCAAAGAAGAAGACGCCAAAAAAGTCGACACCGAAGCCAAGGCAGGAACTTGAGCCGAAGAATTACCAGATTACACGCATTTCTCCATTAGAAAACCCTGAAGAAATCGCGGAGTGTTGCGGAGTGTGCTTTGACGGCGACTCGTACGACGAAAATCCAATTCTGTTCTGTGACAAGTGCGATGTCGCGGTGCATCAGTCTTGCTATGGCATAAAGAAGGTACCCAAAGGTGATTGGCTTTGTAAAGCTTGCAGTGCCCGAGGAGGTCGGAAATCCTGCTGCTTGTGCACGGTCCCTGGTGGCGCGTTGAAGCCCACGGTCGATGGAAGATGGGCGCATCTCTTCTGCGCTCAATGGATTCCAGAGTTATTCATTTCCGATCTAGATGCCATGGAGCCCATCGAAAACACAAAGGCGATTGTGCACGAGCGTCTGCAACTGACTTGCGCAGACTGCAAGCAACATGGGGTCGGTGCGTGCATTCAGTGCGCCTACGGTGCCTGCGCTGTTCCATTTCATCCTATGTGTGCGCTCGTCAATGGCACGAGGATGGAGGTGCGCTCGACTGAAACCTCTCCGAATGTCGAGTACTTGTGCTACTGTGAGAAGCATGTCAAGGAAATGACTAAAAGAGCTCAACGTTTAGCGAATGGGGAAACTGAGTCAGCAGTGGCGACTCCGTCGGCGACTCCCGCCAAGCAAGAGAAGAGCAATACGCCGCCGGCAGCGTCAAAGGAACCGGCGGAGATTAAAGAGGAATCGAAAGAGGAATCGCGTACGCCAGAAAAGCGAGCTGAGGCCCCAAATGTATCAGCAGATTATCCAATGAGCGAATTAGATTCGAAAGAGTTGCGCAAACTTGTCAAGAATCTGTTCGACATTTCAGGCATCAGCGCGGCAGATATCGACAATGTCGACGATGATGAATTCAATGCTTGGTTGTGTGAAGACCCTCAGGAAGATGCCATGTATGGTAGCCCTGGAAAGACAGCTCTTACGAAGGCAACGATGAACCGACATGAGCTCGCGGCTCGTCAGTGGATATCACAGCAGTGTCTGGCAGAGATTGCCAAACCAGTCAGTATCATTCAGGATGAACGACCAGTGAACAACGTGAGCGATAGCGCCATGGAGACGGCAGCGTCATCGCCATCAGATGAGAAAAAGGTGACTCAACAAATGGGTGAGGACAACGAACAAGAGGCAAAGCTTTACCCGCCTCTGGTACCGCACCCCATCGAGTGCTTGGCTGAGTACACGCGTCTCACGTTGGACACCATGCCTGTGCCAGCACTTCCAAAGAGCGTGGAAGAAGTCATTCCGGACCCACCCGGCCCTAATGGATTGCCCCCAGGATTGAGACCGCCAAAATGTGAAGTTTGTGTCATCCGCAAGCAAGGTGTTTGTGGTACTGCCTCTGCGCCACCGAGGTGCTTGCGGCGAAGGGAAAACATTGCAAAAGCCCGCGCGGCGGAGAGAGCCGAGCGCGAAGCACGCGGTGAAGAGTTGCCAGATCCGCTTGACGTGATCAAAAGTGAACTGGAGAGACTCGAGGGTCGCACTGATCTCCTTCACATGGCTCCAGATGATGAGGTTGTTGCCGAAATTTACAGGGCACAAACAGCTTTGGCTAGAACATCGTTTGTCAACAGAGAGCTCATACAGAAGCTCTTGAGCAAGGTGGAGCCCGCTCTTGCCGAAGAAGAAGAAGCTCGGGAAGAGCAGCAAAAGGCACTCGATGAGACTGCGAAGTATGAGGAACGCTGGCGTGGAGGGCGGTGGCGAATGGAGCGCCTTCGCGCTGAGGGCAAGGAAGACGAAGCTCGTTTCGACGGGGGCGAACTCGCTGGAGCAGACATGTGCGATCCGCTTGTCGAATCTGGTGCCATGGAAGACGCACTGTGTTGCGTCTGCGCTGGAGGAGAAAGCGAGTATCCGAATGAGATTGTGTTTTGCGAACGGTGCGAGATGTGCGTCCACCAACAGTGCTACGGCGTCACGAACATCCCTGAAGGCGAGTGGCTTTGCTGGCCATGCCACGAAACGGAGAGAATCGAACGCGAGAATGGTCTTCCGGGAACTCGTCCGCCCAGATATATGCGTGAAGCTGGCGATGGTGCGATGTATGATCCCAGAGTCACTTGTCTGTTGTGCCCTGTCAAGCGCGGCGCTTTGCGTTGTCTGATTGATCCGAGAACGCAGACACCAATGACTGCTAACGCAGAAAGCACGTCGCCACTGGCGGTTCGCTCTCCGACTTCCGCAAAGTCTGTTCCGGAAGGCAAGTGTGAGGGAGATGCGGCAGCAGCGCCGGTGGCACAATCCACGCCCGTTACAAAGACTCCCACTCGTGGACGCAACAGATGGTGTCACGTTGTGTGCGCTCACTGGCAGCAAGGCATGGAGACGGACCTCTATCTCGATGGGCCATCAGCGGTGAGCGGTTTGGAAGACATCAGGCCTCAGTTCAAGAATGCCCGTTGCTCCGCATGCCGGCTTGATGATGGTGCCTGCATACCGTGTTCCGCAACCGGCTGTTCGATCGTCTTTCACCCCCTCTGTGCTCGTCGATGTGGCTGGCACATGCTTCCGCTTCAATCCCCAGAACCACTCGCATTCTGCGCGCGACACAGCGTGGACGAGCGTCGTAGCCCTGGATCCTCGATGAAGGTCAAATTTAGCGCCAATGCAAGCGGTGCTCGTTTCGGTCAACGGGTCTCGAGTAAGAAGAAACGGCTGCCCACGTTGGAGGAAATGGAGATGCTTCGACGCGCGCGCGTCGGCCTCGAAACTTTGCGCCTACTCTGTGATCGCATCGTCAAGAGGGAGAAGCTCAAACGACTAGAACTCGAACAACATCACAAGCTTTGGTTGGATCAAATAAAGGGCACGGCGAGTGGTCCCGTTTACGAGCTCGGTGATGACACGCAAGCTCACATCAAGGTTCCGGATATCGCGAATGAGCGCAAACTTATTTTCCTAGGTCCTGAGCAAGCCAAACAGTTCGAGCTCGAGTTCATGCCGTACCTCCCCGCGGACATTCGCCTCGTGCAGGCTGAGCCAGAGTCTGCCATTCGGAACCCCGAATAGCGCAAAAACATCATAGGTTGATTGTAGTATCAGCATAATTTTAGATATTTCCATTCCAACCTGCGTCCAGACGACAGCCAGCTGGCCAGTGTACCAAATTTGCCGAACTGGGATCACGACGCGCACTCGTCGTCAAACACCGTCAACCGGTCCCGATAACCGCGGGGTTTGAGTAACGAGCGCGAACGAGGACGTGTCCGAAAGGTACGCTACGCATCGTTCCGGTGCAGAAGTCGCCGCTTGAGGTGAGAAACGCGTCAACCGCGGCTTTGATCGACGATTGAATCCCGTTGTTGGAAATAGACTCCACCGAACGCTCGAGACGGAAAACGAGTCGAAATGGGTTGCGCTTCGTCGAAATCCGCGGAGGCGGCAACGCGGAAGAGTCCGAGTCCGCCCGGTAAGCGGCCGAGCATGGATGACGGCGATACGTTTTACGACGCTTCTGAGGCTCTGCTCGCATTGCCGAGCTTCATGCGCGCAAAGAGTTTGGAGCGGCTTAAGAGCGTCGATATTCAGCCGATGAAACGAGCTACGTCGGTGAAGCGAGCGAAAGCGCCAGAAACGATCCTTGAAGAAGGGATGTCGAGGTGCGTCGTCCCTTTGTTCGAGAAAGGCTTGACCACCCTGGCGGATGAAAAGTCAGATGCTTCTTGGAGCAAAAATCCGGAAGGTAAAGGCTTCGTCTTGAGAGGGAAGCATTACAAGAAGGATAAGAAGAAGGTTCCGAGCTTGGCTCCATTCTACGACGTTAAAGGTGTTCTCGCGTTCAAGAGCGACGAAAAAGTTGGAGATTGGATCAAAAATCTCTTCTCTGACGACCTTGGTGTAAAGGTTAAGGGAGAGCTTCCATCCGTCCTCATCGTGAACATCATGGTCCCAGACTACAAGCCGACTGGCAGCTTATTTGCAAAGAAGGAGAACGATGGGCCGGGTCACAACGTCGTGTTGTTGTGCAAGATGAGCGATTTTGCTAGGAAGATGTTTGAGGAAACTGAGGACTGGAACACTCTGCCAGAGGATTACAGATTGTTGATTAGATATCTCAAGGGCGACGGAACTGGTCGCGTCGATACGCATCCGCACGAGCTCGCGGTGAGACAACAAACTAAGATGGTGGTCATGGTAGTAACTGGTCACGAACATCTTCCGTGGATTGTGCGACAAGCAGTCAACCACGGTAATGGAAAGCCTTTCATGGTGAACAGAACTTCCTCTTACATCGAGCGATCGGGTGCTCTCGAGCTCAACGTTGATGCTCATAACTTTAGTAATGTGGCTTTGAACGGTTTACGAACCGTTCACTCTTCATTGGGTAAGCTGATCCTTGATGTTGGTGCGACAGTTCAAGGTGAGAACGAAGACGAACTTCCAGAGCGTCTGCTCTTCTCCTGTAGGATAAATTATGCGAAGATTGAGCTCATCGATGCTCACGTAGACATGCTCGAGGCGCATCCAACCGATCGCGATTGGTTGCCTCCCGTCAAAGCCGCGCTTGCATGAGGTTGCGTCGAATTTTAGAAGTGAACATTCTCATCGCAAAGTCGACTTCGTGCGTTTCAGTAGACAAAAAGACAACAACAGCCTCTTTTTTTAAAATGCTAGTTCTTAAAATCTCCCATGGTACCCATCGGCCGACGATCCCACGACTCTCCGCCTGCACCCTCGCCGTCAAAATCGACGTCCACGTCAACCGATGGTGGACGCTCGCCTCGTGCGATAGCATCCAAACCTGCGCGCAAGTAATCGCTCTTCTGTTGGGCATCTTCGAGATAGTCCCAACCAAAAATTGGAATTGAAAACACCGCGAGCCCTTGTGCTTCGAGTTGACGTTGCTTCAAACGAGTTTGTCCCAGCGCACGACTTCTATCGTTTCGGGTAAAGTGCGATGGACCGTCTACTTCGATAACCACTCCGTTTGGCATGGCGTTGGCGAGCAATATGTCACATCTGTAGCCACCCACGATGGCTTCTTCTTCATACTTTTCGCCCATGTATGAAAGAATCGCGCCGACATCACGCTGAAACCAAGATACAACCGGTGGACGATGCTGTGAGTTCCACGCTTCGTCCGCCGCCGCCCCGAGATCGGTCGGAAGGGGCTCAAAACCAGCCTTGACAGCCGTCATACACGCTTGGTGCAATTGGTTCAGCTGACGACCCTTCCACGGACCGAAGACGTTAGCATTGTGATGAGCGTGCTCCGGATCGGCCGCATTGTGCGCGACTTCACGTTCGTGTACAACTTGAGCGTCGTGTTCACCCCGGGAAATGATTTCGCTCCACAGAGTTCGGAAGAATAGACTGTCCAACGAGTCTTCCATGACGCTGAAGGACCACGCGAGAGATGCAAGAATCGTCGCGTTGAAACGATGCACCTGCGCTTGAGCCGCCTCTTCTCTCGACATGTCCTTGTTACGCGCGGGAGCTTTCGTCACCCAAACATCAATACCGTCGAGGAACCCCGCATGAGCGTGTCCGAGATGGGCAAAAGCCCACGCCACGGTCGTGATTTGGTACGCTTGGAATCCCTTCAAGCCATGCATGGCGGCGTGCACGTCAAGCTCGTGGAAAAAGCGATCCGAGGCGTGTCGCGAGATTGCAAGCGACCAAGAAATATCAGCTATTTCGTCGGCAGACAACTTATCCATGAGTTCCGCAGCTCGGTTCGATAAAACCTCGAGCTCAGCGCTGTTAGCGCGCTCGCCGGCAATCACTCCAAGCGCCCAGCAGCACTTCGCAACTTCCTCCGCCGGTAGCAAATCACTCTTGCTCCGCGCAGCGGCGACGCACGTGCCAATCATGTGCGCGACTCGTGGATCGCGCCGGATTCCGGCGAGCTCCTCGCGATCGCATCGGCTGTGTTGTGCCTTTTGCGCAATGACCTTGAGCATAGACGCAGCCATTTCTGGAGAGATTCTTCGGAGACCAGCTCGCTCAAAAATGGCAACCGCATCGTGCGGATACGTCGCGGTTCTGGCTTCGGCTTTCACAGCCTTCCATTCTTCTCTAGTCATGGCAAACTGACTCGAATCTTGAGTCGGGTCCATCTCCCATGCCGTGCCTCGCAAGAGCTCGTCAACGGATGGCTCTGGGGCAACCCAGTTGCCATCTTCATCCATTTCGTAGCCACGCACGGCAGCGGTACGCGCTCGGTCTTGCTCTCGACCAGCGCGAGTATACCTACGGCTCGTTTGCTGCGCCCCAGGTTGCGCCCCACGCTCCTTTCGAAACTCCGCCGCGCGCTTGTTCGCCGACGCGCGCGCCTTCTCCATCCACTCGCTCTCACCACTCGCGCCAAAACCATCATCCTTCCCTGCTCGCACGAGCGCCATTGATCCTCGCGTGTGTTTCTTCCACTCACAATCACTCTTAGCCACCGTTCGAGTGCCCACGTTTGCAATCAAACTCGTTCTCGCGGACAACATGATGACAACGTCAACGACTCACTCGCTCACTTCTTCTTACCGAGTACCTTTTGCGACAAGAAGTCAAACTTGCGGTTAAACTTGGCCGTTTGCCCCGTCGCCGGCCCCTTGATCACCTTACCCGTGTACGCCGGGTGGTTATTCGCGTCGATCGTGAGAAACAACAAATCCCCGAGCTGTTTCACCGGCGTATTCACCCGATATGTCGCCCCGTTTGTCGCCACGAGAGTCAGTTTATGCAACAAAGGATGAATACCCTTTCGTGGCTGTGTTCGTTTCGAGACGCGCGCGCGCGCGATTTCAGTCAGTCACTCGTTCGCGATCGAAACGCGCGCGTCGCAATAATCATTTCGACCGGTCCCTTTACGCCCTCGGTTCCATCCGTCGGCGGCGGCGCGGTCGTCGTCCGTCGAAACCGTCGTTCAGAGATCCCTCGTCAGCGAGCACCCTCCGCGTGCCCGAACGAAACGCGACGACGACGATACGCATCCACGGAACGAACGAACGAAAGAACGAGGGCTTCGATCGAAACGCGAGACGTACCATGCGCGCGCAAAGTGTGCGACCGACGCGCGTTCGTTCGCACGCGTCGCACAGTGCAGGCGGCGCGGCGCGGCGCGGCGCGGGCACGCCCCGCTTAACCCACTAAGTATGAGTAAATAGTTTGATGTGGTGATGTCTGTATGCACAAACAGTTGGTGCATTTTGCGGCAGATGTCGACGCGCGTCGCGACCAACGTCGGCATCGGCGTCGCCGGTGATTCCGGTTTCGCGCGACGACGGACGGTTTCGTCCGACCGTCGTTCGCGATGTCGGCGTCGGCATCGACGTCGATGGGCGGTGATGGTTCCCGCGGTTGAGGGAGAGACGACCGAGGACGGCGGTGGGAGAGGAACCGTCTCGGGCGTCGTCGTGCGCGTGGCTCGAATGGGTAAATCGCTCACGTTTGTCGACGTTGCGGCGTCTGAAAGACTGGTGGAGAGCGATGGGGCGTCGGATAGGGTGTACGCCAAGGTGACGGAAGGGAGAGTGGATCGAAAGGTGCGACCGGGGGCGATGGTGGAGTTTGAGTGGACGTGGCAGACGGAGCGCGTCGGGGGCGAGCGACGGCCGGGAGCGTACGTGGAAGTGAGAGGAGATGTGCGCGTTTTAGAGGCGGCGCCGGTAAGCGCGGTGGCGAACGCGACGAAAGAAATGTTGGATGAGTACGCGAGCGCGAGAGGGCGGGTAGGATTGATTGATGTGACGAGTAAGAAGGGTGAGAAGGGGAGGACGATGTCGGCGTTTGGTATTTGCAAGGCGGTATTGGGAGGGGATGTCTGTGTCGATGTTAACTGTACCAAGAGGCACAACGTCACGGATTATGAGCTTCGATCGGCGAGGGAGAGCAGGGAAAAGGCGCGAGAGCGCTCTCGGGCAGCCATGGCGGCGGAAAGGAGCGCTGATGATCCCCACGGGGAGGCAAATAAGGAATCAAAGGCTGTGAGCGATCGGCTCTTCGCTAAATGGTGCATGGATACCTTCAAGTTGAACGAGCGTCGAGATGATGGTAGTTTTAAAGTTGTCGGTGATGTAGCCGGCGGTTCGGGCACGCTGTCTTTCGAGTTTCACGTGAATCACGGCGTGGGATGCGTCCTTATCGATCCGAGGTGCGTGTCGCTCACGCCTCGCCAACGAGCTAACTGGTCGAATCTTCGGCGTAGAGGCGCTCGTTCTGATGCAAAGCCGGAAGCGAAGGATGCTTGGCTAAGAAGTGAGCTTTGGGTTCAGTGCGCTGACGAGCAACGCGAGAAGCGTCTCGAGCAGCATGTGCAGAGGCTGGTTGCGTACACAGAAGCCGGCAGCGAAGAAGACGTCGACGATGTCATAGCTGGCGCGCCTCCGAAGAGCGATGAAGACTTGACGCAGCTAGAATTCGATGAATTTCCAATCGAATTGCCGCCAACTGTCGCGTCCATAGGTGGTAACATTGCCCCTTTTAGGCACATTCGATCCGAGTTGTGGTCGCTAGACAACTCCTCGGTGGGACGGAGACTCAAAATGTTGAGACCGTCTCTTTTGGTCGGTATGCATCCCGATCAGGCAACGGAGGCCATCATAGACGCGGCACTCGAGTTGGATGTACCGTTTGCCGTCGTTCCGTGCTGCACTTTCCCTGAAATGTTTACTCATCGAAAAACCGCAGATGGAGAGCCAGTCGCTACGTATAGCCAACTCATAGACTATCTGATGCGGAAGGATCCTTCGATTCAAAAGACATTCTTGCCATTCAAGGGTCGCAACCAAGTCTTGTATAGGACTCTCTGACGGGCCCTTCCTTGCCCAGCTCGCTTTAGGTCTTAGAATTAGAAATGTGAAAGTGGGGTCACTGAAGCCGACGCGTAAGAACCACGCATGAAGTTATCCTACCCACTCCTTGCGCACGTGACACATCGTGACGCGCGTACCGCAAGCATGTCGGCGCGTGAGGAGCAGAAGGAGGATGAGCAAGATAGTTTTGATCTAGCTGATGCGCTCCAACGAGCCTCATCTGAAGCTGAGGCGTCTTCGTCAGCGGAAGACGCTGATCCGATGAAAAAAGTAGAGGCGGCACTCGCGTGCCCCTGCGTCGCTGACCTTCGCAACTCGTCGTGCGGGAAGACGTTCGACGAAGCTTTGACGTGCTATATGCTCGCTAGTGATGAAGAGAAGGGTAAGAAGTGCGTGGAACAGTTCGTGACCTTGCACGCGTGCATGGTTGAGCACGCGAGCGAGTTTGAAGAGTTTACAGATCAACTCGTGGAGCACCAGAACGTGGAAGGGCCGGCCAAGGTGAAAGCCGCGGCGTAGCTTTGACTTCGTGTAGTATTTTAGCGCGTTAGACAGTTGAGTAGAGCGTGTAATTGATTCGTATTTCTCTTACTTGGGAAACGCTGCGCGATGGTTTTGCATGTATTTGTGCGTGATAACAATGTTAGGGATCTAGAGCGCTCCAGCGTTTGAGAGCCAGGCGTTAAACGCGTCAGAGCCGCTGCTACCCGCGCACACGGCAGCCAAGTAGATGTCAGCGACAGTGGCCGTGGAACCGACAAGGAAGCCAGACGTGGACGACGTGAGCGCTTTCTCTGCCTTACTGGCAGCCGCCTCAGCACCACCGGCAGCCGCTTCGAGCAAGGCCTCAACCCGAGCTTGTTCGTCAACCGCAGCGGGATAAAGTCCTGCGGCGACTCGGTTAGACTTGGCGATGTGTCGCAAGATGGCAACCGGTGCAGACAGAACAAGATCACCTTGGCTGAAGACAGGTGCCGCACCATCAACTTCCGTCTTGATTTCCTCGGGGCACATAGCCGCTGGTTCAACCTTGATGGAGGCTCCCGTACTCTTAATGACCTGTTGAATGGCCGAAGACGCCGCGCAGGGTCCAGCGTTCACGTAAACGGTGGCTTCCGCACCCGAAGCGACAGTACCATTGGTGGCAAACAAGTCAGCCGGCGGCGGCGAGACATCGACAAGCTTACCCTTCTTGTCGAGCGTGCGCACAAACGGAATGAACTCGATGCCATTCATCCACGGGCGCAACACTGGAGGGACAACAAGGCCCTCCGGAGTTTGCCAGTTCTCGATGAGGCAGCACAAAGTACGTTCAGTGGCGGTGAGCGTAGAGTTGAGCAAGTGTACGTAAGCCTTCTTCTTCTCCGGGCCCTTTTGCGGCGCGCCCTCACGGATTTCGAGGCGTCGCGACTGGTAATCCGTACAGTTGGAGCATGAAACGAGCTCGCGGAAGGTGCGAGACGACGGGAACCACGCCTCGAGGTCATACTTCTTCGCAGCCGCATCATTCAACTCACCACTCACAATGTTGACAACTTGGTACGGAATGTTGAGCGATTGGTAGAACGCCTCAGAGTTACCAATCAGTCGCTCCATTTCCTCCCAGCTCGCGTTCCCTTCACCAGAGACAGCGACAAATTGTTCAACCTTCTCGAATTGGTGCACGCGGAAGATACCGAGAGTATCGCGGCCGTGGGAACCAACCTCCTTACGGAAGCACGTCGAGTAACCCGCCAGGCGAATCGGGAGCTCGCTCGCGTTCAGCCATCGCTTGCGCAAGAAAGAGCAGCACGTTTGCTCGCTCGTCGCAATCAAATACTTGTCATCACCTTCGCCAGTGACCTTATACAGTTGTTCGTCGAAATCCGCAAGCTGAGCACACTCAGCCATACGATCCTTGCGCATGAAAAAGGGCGTTGCGAGCGGCGTGTGACCACGGGAAGACAAGAACGCCAACGCGTAGTTGATCATCGCTTGGTTCAAGAGCGCACCCGCACCTTTGAGGTAGTAACCGCGACCGCCAGCGACGTCGGTACCGTGTTCAACATCCGCGATATCCAACATACCAATCAAATCGACGTGGTTCGGCAAGTTCTCCTCCATACGCTTCGTGCCCCAAGTGCGAACGATGGCGTTGTTCGCTTCGTCGTTGCTCACCGGTACGCTATCGTGCACAATGTTACCGATTTTCAGCAGTGCGATGTTTGTCTTTTCCTCCCACTCCTTTTCCTCCTCAGCCAACGCCTTCTTTCTCGCATCAATCTCCTTTGCCTGCGCCATCAGCGGCACAGCCTCTTCCTTTTGACCCGCCTTCATCAACTTACCGACTTGCTTGTTGATGGCGTTGAACTCGGCGTTAATGCTATCGAGGTTGTGTCGACACTCTCTCCACTTGAGATCGAGCTCGAGGACATCATCCACATCCTCGACACGACCGAAACGCCGTCTCTCGCTCTCTCGAACGGCGTCCTAAGCGACGATGAAACGCGTCGCAACGCGCGCGATGTTACCCCAGTCAGTCTTCCACCTCTTTTTCACACGAATCGACGTCGCGCGTCGCTCGAGACGACGCGACGCGTCGAGCGCGTCAGCCGCCGAACAACCCCGAAACGCGCGAGCGGGGAAAAATCCAAAAAGCCGAAACGCGACCGAAGCGCGACGCGAGAGTCGATGCGCACCGGATCGCCGCCCTTATCCGGACGAAGCATATTAATGTCCAACATTTTAACTGCGGCGTGCAATCGTGCGACGCTCGCGCGTGGGTCTGCGGGGCGACGAAAGTTGATTGAGCCGAGGTTCGCGAGGTCGCACACGTTTACACTCTGTTTACATATACGACGAACGAGAAAGACGAGACCATCCCTCTTTTCGTTTCGTTTCGTTTCGTTTCGTTTCGTTTCTTGCGACGACGACGACGAACGAGTCTTCTTCGCTACGAATGTCGCATCAACTTTTACTACAATCGACTCTAATGAACCCGGGTTTACATCGCGCGACGTCTACACGGCGAGGAGCTCACCAAAGTTGCGCATGAAGAGCACCGATGCGACAAACATGCCCGCGCTTCGGAGGAGGATCATGTTTGATTCTCGCACCGCCGGGTTGCCGTTAAACTCGGATTGGATGAAGGATGCGATGGACATGATGTCGTTGGGGTGTTCCGTCGACGCGGGGCGCGCGAGTGAGTGATCGGTCGTCGAGACGCGGCGTCGAATGACTGCGGTCACTTTGCACGGGTGGGTGGTGCTCGTGCGCGGAGTTGAGAGATTTAGCCGGCATTCGACGCCGCGGGTCGGCTCGGCTCAACTCGGCTCGGCGAGACGAAGGCGACGAAAGGCCGAGCCGGTTAGAAAGAAAACGCAGAGTCGTACGCGAAGAACGCCCGTCGATCGCCCACCCGTGCGCGCGCGTTTCGCTTCGTTTCGTTTCGTTCGAATGGATGGGAACTCGACCGAGTCGGTTGGAAACCAAAGTAACGACATCGACATCGACGCGCTTGCCGAGCGCTTGCGGGAGCTGGCACCAGACCAAGACGCGCTTGAGGAGGTGCGAGACGCGCAAGAGCGCGCGTGCGTCGATCTCGTGCTCGCCGCGGATGCCGTGAAGAGCTTTTTGAAGTTTGACGCAAAGCACGCGGAGCAGATTAGAGGAGACTTGAGGCGCGCGGTGGAACTCGCAAAAGCCATCGCGGAAGAGACGCACGCTGCGAGCGCGTCTATCGCGCGCGCGAAGCGCGTGTTGATTGAAGCGAACGTCATCGGTGAAGATGAACTGAGAGCGTTCGATCCAGATGCGAAACGGAACGATTATTAGACGAAACTTGTTGTAACTTTGTAAACACTTGATATAGCCGCTACGTCAAAGCTCGTGCGGTATAACGCGACGCAGCGTCGCCTCGCGCGCGCGCGTTGATCAACCTAAAACGACAGAAGACGAATAGCGTTCGTCTCGTCGATCGGTTCTTCGACGCGCGCGCTCTCTAAACATCAGTTTGAGACGACGACTCGAGGGTATTTTTCCTCTCTCGTCTAGCTTCTCGCAACACGATGGCGTCTGCGATCCGCCCGCGTCTGACGACGTTTCTGCGCGCCTCCAGGGCGTCAGCAGTGGATGACGTCATAGATGTGGACGTCGAGCGCATCGCGAGGGATCGCCTGTTGCTTTCTCTGGAAGAAAGACAGGCTGCTTCTCGCGGGCTCGCTCAAAAAGGAGGACCGAGCGTGCGACTCGCGAGCGTCGTCCTAGGTCCTGAAGCGTCCTCGTCGCTCGTTTCTGAAGTGCTGAGCGATAAAGAGACGCTTCGATTGTGTCGAGAGTTTACGAGCGTCGTCTTGCGTTTGCTCGGTAATGACACGATGACGGAAGACACACTGGGAGATGTGGCTACGGCGACGTTCTTGGCGGTGAACGCGCTCGTATTAGAACTTTCAGAGGCTCGAGACAATTTGGCTGCGGAGGCTGACTACGTCGCCGATCCAGAACAAGCTAGAAAACTGTTTGAGATGAAAGAAAGGGAGACTCGAAAGGAAATGATTGAGGCCTTGAAACGAGAGCTCGGTCCGGTTGAAGCCAACACGCCCACGATGCGGGATTTGGAGGCGCACTTACTGGCTCTGTTGGACGTGAAATCGAAGTATCAAGATCGATTGGAAACTGAGCTGTTGTCGAAACAAGCGATGGAGGAACCGTCGACGACTGGTAGAGAGTTTGGCTACAATCTGTGCTTTAAACGCGCCGGCGAATCTCAGCTGAGCGAGAGGGTTCGCGATTTGAAACATGTCATGAAGTCACACCTTAGCAAACGAGATGAAGCTGAGAAGTCGAGAGTGGAATCAGAGCGCATCAAACACCCTGATGAAAGCTTTGAGCAGTTGCCACACATTGAAAGCGATTCGGCGACGCAGTTGACGTGGTTAAAGACGCAGTGTGAGCAGTTTGCCTTGCACAGTGCACACGCACTCGATCAAGGTTGGGCGACTGTAGCGAGCGCCATTGGGCGAACAATACTGAACACATCCGTCTCTGACGATCAGTGTGCTGCAGAGTTGTACGAGTATCTCGGTGATTTCGGTTTTGAATTGATCGCGGGTGTGGTAGAACGCCGTGCATCACTTACAAAGGCAATCAAGAGTAGAGCGCAGATGCTTCGCGAGTCTCTCTCTACTCAAGGTTCTGACACCGCCGGACCGTCTGTCGCACGGGTAGTGACGATCACGAGTACGTTAGACAAGCAAATGGAAAAGGCTCGACGGAAAGAAGAACGCAAAGCGAGTAGAAAGTTAGCTTCTGGAGGTGGCGAAAATATCATGGAATGGTTACAAACAGTAGGCATCGGGTTTGAAGCGCTGTGCGACGGCGACTGGGAAAACCAGCAAGCGCCAACTTCGAGCAATCCGGACGATATTCTCGCCGGCTTGCGCGGTCTTGGACGTGGATTAGACGGTGGACGTAAAGCACTACCGCCTGGAACGACCAGAGCTGTACATGAAGGCTACGAAGAAATACATGTCCCTGCGCGGGAGCCCGATCCCGTTGGCGAAGGAGAGCGTTCCGTTGCGATAGAAGAATTGGACGAGTGGGCGCAGCCTGCCTTCAACGGTATACGGACACTGAATAGGATCCAGAGTAAAATTTTCCCTCAGGCGTACTACACGAATGAAAATTTGCTCGTCTGCGCACCAACTGGTGCGGGTAAAACCAACATCGCCATGCTCACTATTCTACATGAAATTGGTATGCACATCGATGAAAATGGCGAGTACTTACCGGAGGATTTCAAGATAGTCTACGTCGCTCCAATGAAAGCGCTCGCTGCAGAAGTTACGGACGCTTTCAGCCGCAGATTAGCGCCTTTGGATATCGTTGTGGCTGAGCTCACGGGAGACACGCAGCTGAGCAAGCGCGAACTTGAGGAAACTCATATGATTGTCACAACACCGGAGAAATGGGACGTGATCACTCGTAAAGGCGGTGAGGTATCCGTCGCGAGTACACTTCGCCTCTTGATCATTGATGAGGTTCATCTCTTGAACGACGAGCGTGGGCCTGTCATCGAGACTCTCGTCGCGCGAACACTTCGGCAGGTTGAGCAAACACAGAGCATGATTCGAATCGTTGGCCTATCAGCAACTCTACCGAACCCGGTAGACGTTGCGAAATTCTTGGGTGTGAATAACGATTCTGGTCTTTTTGTTTTCGATCAATCCTATCGTCCTATACCGCTGACACAGAGATTCATCGGTGTCACAGAGAAGAACTCAATTAAACGGCAAACTCTCATGACACAGATTGCATACGATAAGGCGTGCGAAGCACTTCGAAATGGCAAACAAGCGATGGTCTTTGTTCATAGTCGTAAGGATACCGTCAAGACGGCGAGACAACTCGCGGAGTTTGCCGCTGCGCAAGACGGAATGGATTTATTTTCCAACGATCAGCACGAGCGCAAGTCTGAGTTTGCCCCTCAAGTAGCTCGAAGCCGTAACAACGAGCTCAAAGAGCTGTTTCTCAAGGGCCTTGGATGTCATAACGCCGGTATGCTACGCGCAGATCGATCTTTGACAGAGAAGCTCTTCGCAGCGGGCGTTATCAAGGTACTTGTTTGTACGGCGACGCTCGCCTGGGGTGTCAACTTACCAGCGCACATGGTTGTCATCAAAGGGACACAGTTGTATGACCCGCAACGCGGTGGTTTCAGAAATCTAGGTGTCTTAGACGTGCAACAAATTTTTGGGCGCGCTGGTCGTCCTGGTTTTGATACGTCTGGTGAAGGTGTGATCGTGACAGAACACAAGAACCTGGCGCACTATGTCGCGATGTTGACGTCATCCACTCCAATTGAGTCACAGTTTGTGAGCAACCTGGCTGACAACTTGAACGCGGAGGTGACCCTAGGAACGGTTACCAATGTTCGAGAAGGTGCGCAATGGTTGGGGTACTCTTATCTGCACACTCGCATGGAGAAGAACCCGTTGGCGTACGGATTGACTTGGGACGACATCAGGCTCGATCCTGGGCTCTTGGACCACAGACGTAAGCTGATCAAAGAAGCTGCTCGTACGTTGGATAGAGCGAGGATGATTCGATTCGATGAAAGAAGTGGCCAGTTGTATCAGACGGAAGCTGGACGCACTGCCAGTCACTTTTATATTCGCGTGAATTCGATGGAAACTTTTGATGGTTTGATGCAGCGCCACATGACTCTTCCTGAGATTTTCCACATGATTTCACATTCAAGCGAATTTGAAAACATTGTGCCAAGAGAGGATGAGATTCCAGAGCTGGAAACGCTGAGACGTAATCGAAGGATCGTACCAATAGAAATCAAGGCTTCTCTCACCGACAAGGTTGGTAAAGTCAATCTGCTTCTTCAAGTGTACATCTCTCGAGCTAATATGCAGTCGTTCTCCCTCATCGCAGACAGCATGTACATTTCTCAAAATGCTAGCCGTATCTGTAGAGCGCTGTTCGAACTCTGTCTTCGACGAGGTTGGCCATCGCTCGCAGAGCAGCTACTGACTGTCAGCAAATCATGTGACTTACGCATCTGGCCGCATCAGCATGAGTTGCGCCAATTTGAGAAGACGCTCAAGCCCGAGGTCCTGTACAAGTTGGAAGAGAAAAAAGCCACGTTGGATCGACTGTGGGACATGAGTAGCGGTGAAATAGGGAGTATGTTGAGACTCAACGCGCAAGTTGGTGGACAGATCAAGTCATGCATGCGAGCCATGCCGCATTTGAACATGACTGCTGTCGTGCAGCCAATCACGCGGTCAGTGTTGCGCGTTTCTGTCACACTGATACCAGAATTTGAATGGCGCGATGCCGTGCACGGCGCGCTTCAACGGTGGTTGATATGGGTTGAAGACCCTGTGAACGAGCATATATACCACTCAGAGACGTTCAATCTGAGTAAGAAACAGCGTAACGACGGAGCTCAATACTTGGCATTTACCATTCCAATTTTTGAACCAGTTCCGCCACAATATTTCTTACGAGCGACTTCTGAAAATTGGCTCGGGTGCGAGTCCTTCGTTGAGCTCAACTTTCAGCATTTGATTTTGCCAGAAGAACATCCGCCACACACGGAATTACTCGATCTCGATCCATTACCGAGGTCAGCCTTGAGCAATCCTGTGTTTGAATCCATGTACGAGCGAAAGTTTACACACTTCAACGCCATCCAGACTCAAGCGTTTCACACGCTGTATCACACGGATACGAACGTTCTTTTAGGCGCGCCAACTGGCTCTGGTAAGACTATTTCTGCGGAACTTGCCATGATGAAGGTTTTCCGAGATTCCCCTGGATCAAAAGTTGTCTACATCGCTCCTCTCAAGGCGTTGGTGCGGGAGCGCATAAATGACTGGCGAAAAAATTTGTGTCCAACCTTAGGTCTACGTATGGTTGAGCTGACAGGCGATTACACGCCCGATCTAAGAGCGTTACTTCAGGCGGATATCATCGTCAGTACTCCAGAGAAATGGGACGGTATTAGTCGCAACTGGCAAAGCCGTGCGTACGTCACAAAAGTGGCACTCGTGGTCATTGATGAAATCCATCTCTTGGCGAGCGATCGTGGACCAATTTTAGAAGTCATCGTCTCGCGGATGAGGTACATATCCGCTAGGACTGGCTCAAATGTACGAATAATCGGGCTTTCCACTGCGCTCGCCAACGCTCGAGACCTCGGGGACTGGCTCGGTATCAAGGAAGAGGGCTTGTTCAACTTTCGTCCTTCAGTGCGCCCGGTACCTCTTGAATGTCACATACAGGGCTTCCCTGGAAAGTTCTATTGTCCTCGCATGATGACGATGAATAAACCAACGTACGCTGCCATTCGAACACACTCTCCAGACAAACCGGCTCTCGTGTTTGTGTCGAGTAGGCGTCAGACTCGTCTGACTGCCCTAGATCTCATCGCATACGCCGCTGCGGATGAGCGCCCGGATGGATTTGTGCACATGAGTGACGACGAAATGAGCGTGCATTTGAGCACAGTCAAGGATCCAGCTCTCAAGCATACGCTGCAGTTTGGTATTGGTCTTCACCACGCTGGTTTAACACCTGAAGATAGAGAACTTTGCGAAGAGTTGTTTGCACAGTGTAAGATTCAGGTGCTCGTGACGACGTCCACGCTCGCCTGGGGTGTCAACTTGCCGGCTCACTTGGTCGTCATCAAGGGCACGGAGTATTTCGACGGCAAGACAAAACGCTACCAAGACTTCCCAATCACCGATGTGTTGCAGATGATGGGTCGTGCTGGTCGTCCTCAATTCGACAAGTCTGGTTGTTGCGTCATTTTGGTTCACGAACCAAAAAAGACGTTTTACAAGAAGTTTTTGTATGAGCCGTTCCCGGTTGAATCAAGCTTGGCGGATAATCTTTGCGATCATTTCAACGCAGAGATTGTCAGCGGAACGATCAAAACTAAGCAGGACGCCGTGGATTATCTCACCTGGACATACTTCTTCCGTCGTCTGCTGAAGAATCCAACGTACTACAATCTCGATACGGTGGAAAGCGACAATTTGAATGAATACTTGAGTGATTTAGTGGAGAATGCGCTCGAACTGCTTGAAGACGCGAGGTGTATCGCTATCGATGACGAAGATGATAGTTTGGAACCGCTCATGCTTGGACGTGTTGCGTCGTACTATTATTTGCAGTACCCGTCTGTTGCGTTGTTTGCGTCAAACATTAAATCAACTTCTTCTCTCGAGTCGTTGCTTGAAACGTTATGTGGAGTAGCAGAATATGACGAACTACCGGTTCGACACAATGAAGACAAATTGAACACTGAGTTGGCGCAGATAGTCGCTGATGCGGGCGGATACGAAGTCGACGCGCGACTTGCCGAGGATCCGCACGTAAAAACATCCTTGCTTTTCCAGTGCCACTTTTTACGTCTACCGTTACCATTGAGCGATTACTACACGGATACTAAAAGTGTCCTCGATCAGGCAATTCGTATTCTTCAGGCGATGATTGACGTGACCTCCGACGCCGGATGGTTGCAGACCGCACTGAAAACCATGAATCTCATGCAAATGATCATGCAAGGACGTATGATAAACGAATCTTCCCTGTTGACGCTGCCTCACATCAGGAAAGATAACTTGCCTACATTGAGGAAACGCGGCATCACAGTGTTGCCCCAACTCATGGATTTGTGCACCTCTAACAAGGAACAAGCTTCAAAGCTCATCGCCGAGTCTGGTGTTCCAATACCAAAAGTTGAACAAATCATCAAGGTTTGTACTCGCCTGCCCGCGATCAACACCAAGGCATTCATTGAGACGTCGAAAGGTAACGGCAAAGAATTGACTGTTCATGTGAAACTCACTCGCGTGGGAAAAAAGTGTGGCAATAAGGCACCGATGTCGTACACACCACGATTCCCAAAGGTCAAGGAAGAGGGGTGGTGGATCGTCGTCGGCGATGCGTCAAAAGATGAACTGTTGGCGTTGAGGCGCACCTCTTTTGGCGACGCAGCGCACGTCAAGCTGAAGTGTCCAACCAACACACGAGCCTCGGACTTGATTGTTTATCTGATGTCCGACTCTTACATCGGATTGGATCAGGAAATCAAAATTGACTCTAGCCGGGTTATCGAAGTGTCTGATGACGAATTTGATGACGATGACGACACATTCTGGATTTTACCGCCGGCTGCTACTGAACCGTTCTGGCTCGGTGAAGGCGAAAACGCGTTACTTACTGGTAGTTAGTGATTAGATAGAAATTTCAATTATTCATAGCTTAACAAATTTACAAGTCAATGTACTCTTCAAAGTCCTCATCGTCTTGGACATCGTCGTTTTTCTTGCGCAACTCCAACACAATGTCTCGAACTTCCTGGCTGAGCTCCAACAAGTCTTCAACATACTTTCCACGAGAAAATGGATGATAATATGCCTCAGCCGGCAACGCGGGTTTCCACGTTTGCCCAATATCGCGGAAAATGTGTGCTTGAAGTAGAAACTCGAGCCCAAATGAATCGCCGTCGTCCACGAAGAATCTTGTGCCTCGGCGAGCGTCGTCTCGATAGCAATTTCGATTGTCACTGCGTTCACCACGTTTATACTTTGCTTCGTCCTTGGAGATTTTCGGTTTAGCAAACACAATTGTTAGCGTCTTACATCGTTCACCAGCGTCGTTCACTTTCGCATCATCCAAACTCCACATGCAATCATCGAGGCTGATTGGCTTCCACAGGTCAAATTTCTTTTCGTTTTCATCTTGGCGTTTCATCCAAAACTCTCGAACAATGTCAAATTCGCCTGCGACTCTGACCCATACATCCTTATGTCTAATTTCTACGTTAACATCCTCTCGTTCCGTCCAGTACGGCACTTCAAACTCCATCACTGCCTCTTCGTTCGACTCAAGCATTTCGTACGGCTGCTTCATGCAGCGCGCAAAGTCTGAATCACCCTTGAAAATACGCTTCCATTCCTTGCCGAATTCCGCCTTTCGAAACACGAAGACGGCAAATCTATTATCTGCAGTTCGATAAACCTTGACACTGCTCTTCGTGTTGACAGCATTCGCAAAGCTCCGATCGACAACCGGGAAAGAGTCTTCAGGTTGAATGAGCACGTTTTCCTCGTTAAATTCGTAGTAAAGCTCCTTATCGGAGTAACCCGTAGGCATATTGACTGCGAGATACACATCCCGCGCGGTTTGCGCCCACATGTAATGCCTCGCCATGCGAATGTCGTACCTCGTCTTGTGACGCCCGTCTGAATGGTGAATCTCGACGGCAACCTCCTTAAATGTTCTCGTCTCTTGCATTTCATAGTCTGATCTGTAATGTGGATCAGCTTGCATCGCGCGCTCGGCATCCTCCTTGCGCTTGTACTCGAGTTGCTTCTCCCCGAGTTCCCTCGCCATTTTTCCATCCACGCGAACGACTGGCCAGTGCAATCCAACCGATCCTTTCCAGTGCATTTTACGTTCGCAGAAATCGCAAAAGAGTGCCGTGCATGCGTAACACACCCTCGTGCTCGGACGACCGCAAATCTCACACAAAGTCACTAACTGCGTCTCGGCGCACACATTTTCCAGACCCAGACGCTCGATATCATCCAAAAGCACGTCTTCACCCCCAGGTGCTCTTTGCGTGACGCCTCGAATGTACCTATACTGATGCTCCTTCATCAACGCGTCATACGTCTCCCTCGCCTTGGGATCGCTCAATACCTCGTACGCCTTTCGCACCCTCGCAAACCTCTCATCGTCCCCACCTTTATCCGGGTGATGTTTCCGCGCCTCCACTGCAAACGCTCGTCGAATCTCAGCCCTTGTCGCCGCTTTCCGCACCCCGAGTATCTCGTAGTGCGCCTCGCCTCGCAAGTCGTCAATCGAATCCCAAACCTTTGCGGCCACCATGGTTCGTCCGTCTGTCCGTCGAAGTTTTTGCTCCAACGCCCGCGAATCGGATCGCAGATCGACGCACGCGAAAGAAACTTCACCCTGCGACGTCCCGCGTCGTCCCGAACGCGTCGACGACGACGCACACGAACGAACGAACGCGTCTCACACTGACTCAAACTTCTCAAAGAAAACGCACGAAACGCACGTCCTCGTCTTGTCACAAACTGTATACACATATGGAAACGCCCAAAGACTGCGAACTCGGACATTTGAAAGTCTTTTCAAAAAAATGGCAATAGAGACACTTTGTACTGTATAACCATACATGAAGTCCACAAGCGAAAACCAAATTTGCAGTCGCCGTGCACTTTAGACGACGACGCGGCGGCGCGCATCGTCGTCTCTCTGTCAGAGAGCTACCGATCTCGAGCGTCGCGGAAGCGCGTCGCGGGCGTTTTCCCTGTTTCGATTCGTGGCGATCGTTACGTGGCGTGGTGGAAATACCAAGACGACACCGACGACGGGTTGTTAAATTCGTTCAACGAGCGACCGTTGGAAGACGAACGAAGAAGGCGGACCAACGGACGAACCAACGGACGACGACGCCGACGCGCGTGTCGTGTCGTGTCGTGCGACTAGAGGAACGTTTGTGGTCTGGTTTGAAGCATGGCGACGGCTCGCGTGGAGAACGCGCGGAGGATGTTGGACGAGGCGGCTGCGCGCGACCGAGCCAAGCGAGGCGTCGCGGCGGGTAAGGAAAACGCCACGACAAAGACTGACGGTGCTCCCGTCAAGACGAACGATGTCGTCGCGCGCGCTGGTGTCGTTAAAGGTGGGACAGAGGTGAAGATTTTGGGCGAGAGGCTCAATGGGTTGAGCGTGCGGAGCGATGAGGAGACAAAGACGGCGACGGCGAGGGAGGACGCGGACGCCGAGGACGCGCTCGAAGCGCACGTCGCGGATATCGTCAGGGATTGGTTGGGGGATTTCGATAGCGTCACGGCTGAGCTGGATAGAGTCTGTGGGGAGAATTTGCAAACGCTGTACGCACCGCTGAGAGGAGACGAGCGATTGGAAAAGCTGAGGGTAGACAAAAGCGCGCTGAAGAGGCGTCTAAGGCGCTTTGATTTGCGCATCGCGCACACTTGCGGCAGGAAGACGACCAAGCAAGACAAGAGTCACTTGCGACCGCTGTACATCAGACTGGCGAAAATCAAGGATTTGATCGCTATTAGAGAGGCGGGAGGATGAGAAGCTCGCGTTAGCAAACGGATAAAAGGCAAGCGGTTTCCATTCTCTTAGCAAAGTGTGTTACAAGAGTGAATACCATCATCAGTATCTCGAGTGCTTGCACCACCCCACCAAACTAACAATCTTTACTTAATCGTCACCCACGCCCGGAATGCCCTCTTCGAGATCCTCCAAACCGAGTGGAATCATCACTGCGTTTGCACCCGTCGTGTCCATCCTCGGAAACTTTGGCCAACGTGGCAGCTCCGTCCTAACGACGTCTCCAACTCCCCACTCCGTGAGCACCTCCGCCACGGCATCCGTCTGTTCGATGTACTCTGCCTCGCTCAACGGGAAACTCTTTTGTCCCAAGAATTTCCACATGATTTGCAAGTACACCTGAAGCTTGTTAAATCTATCTCTTCGCTGACAGATGCGCGCGTCGTACAACTTCCCATACCTCTTGAGCACCATGTTTCGCAGCTCATCCCCCGTCATGTCGCCACCCCAGTTTAAACCGTCGGTCGCGCTCGCCCCGGTTGATTTACCATCCATTGAATCTTCTAAAAACCTCAAGAAATCGTCGTCGTCGTCATCCGTCGTGGACGTTTCGTTCGCGTTGGGACCTTTTGAAGCTGCGCAGAGAACGTGCGCGTTTCGTCGCGCCGCCGAAGACGACGTCGTCGAACGACGAGGCGTCGTGGACGTCGTGCGACGTGGGACGTTGACGCACACGCGGATCGTTTGCATTTCGTGTGCGCGCGGGAGTGTGTGGGTTTGTGTTGTGGGAGGAATCACTTGATGATGATGATGATGATGATGATGATGAGAAACAGTCATAGAGTTCGCAAGTTTCAATTCATCGCATTCAATCAATTGATTGAATTCAATGAAATCCAACTCCCTGACACGCCGACGAGTTGAATTTTGCGAACTCTAAACAATCAGCGTCGTTTGACATTAAAAAATGAAAGTTTGTTCGTCTTCTTGGTTTCTATTGGCTAGGAAGCATCGCGCGGTAGACGATGACGATGGCAAGCGCGGCGGTGAGACCGAATAACAAATAACGTTCGAGAACCTCGATGGCGCGAATCACCTCGACCACGGACATGGCTGCACGAGTGGATGGAATGTTTGCCAATTGCTTCTCTGCGAAATGATCGCTGGGTAGATGTAAGGATCCCAAGTTGAGACGAAGAGATAGAGAGGCAGCCAAGAGCCAGAGCTTTGCTATCACGGCGGCAATCACGCATGGAGTGGCTTCGTAAGCGTTGATGGACGCGTTGGTGGCAGCTTCGAACAATTCGAAGCTGCGCGACGCGTTCACCGTCACTCCGGCGCCTAGAAAGTGCGCCCATCCCAGGTTCACGAGTGCTTCCGCATATGGCTTGTCGTTAAAGGCTGCCGCGGCGTAGTGATTGGCGGCAGACACGTCGTACGTGGATGCGTTCGGGCCCACTTGTTCGTAGTTTTTCTCGAGATCGAACATCAAATCCGGTCGCGCTTTTCTCGCCGACAAAATGTCGCCGAGATCCACGCGCGCTTCCGGCGAGTTGTAGCACACGATAATCTCTCTGAGCATGCGAGCGGCGAGCTCATATCTATCGTCTTCCGTGTACGCGTTCGACTTGCGAAGTAGCCATACGACGTTGTTCGCCGCAGACTCGCTCCCCAAAGACGCGACGAGGGCGTATCGGACGAGCGCGCCCCACGCGTTTCTGTTAAGAAGCACCTCTTCGATGGCGTTGTTTCTCTCTTTGTCCCATTCGAATCTCTCTTCGATGAAGATGTGGAAGAGATTTGCCGCCTTTGAGACATTCTTTGGAATCACCACGTCTTGGGAGTACGTCATACCGAGCTCGTAAGGCGCACGCCAATGCCCAAGCTCTGAAGCTCGCTCCATGATTTCCAAAGCGTACGTCGCGTTTGCCTCGACGCCGTGACCCGAATGATACATTTGGGCCAAGTTGAAGTAACCATCGGGATCGTCTAGTTCGGAAGCTTTCTCGAAAAAGTGCATGGCCTCTGTGTAATTTTGCTCCCCCACTAAACCATTGAACGCGAGCACGCCGAGTCCGTTGTACGCGGGCGCAATGCCACCCGTGGCGACGGCATGAAGGAAATGCTCTCGCGCTGCCGTGTAATTCTGCTCAGTACCCATTCCGTTCATGTACATGAACCCGAGGTTGTAGTGCGCTGCTGGTAGACCCGCGCGTTGCGCAGCTTCTTCAAAGTGTCTAAAAGCGGCACCCTCGTCTTGATCGAGACCGCGACCGCCAACCAACGCCCGATACCCGAGCAAAGCGTGGGCTCCGTCATCCCCTCGAGCCGCGGCGTCCAATTCCATGGCTAGTTGATCCATCGCTTTCGAGGCGACGCTCTCCGATACCCATCCAGCATCTCGCTCTCGATCCCGCAACCACTCCGCCCCGGACGGAGACTCGAGCTCGTACGTCGTCGGTCCTCTTTCGAGGCCTTCCGTCGCGACGTCTCGCAAGAGCGTCAACGCCTGCTCTTCATCCTTTGCAAACCCGCCGTAACCCTTCAGTAACCTATGCCCGAGCGCCGTGCGCGCCCACGCATCACCCATGAGCGCCGCTCGTTCCAACGCGCTCCTCTCCCACCCATCTTCGTCTCCCTCTGTCAACTTTTCGTACGCCGCGTGTCCCGCGAGCCACTCTTTACGAATCAATCCCACGTGTTTGAGCGCCGAGAGCACGTACAACGATTCCCTCGCGATTCGCCACTCTTCAGTTTCGGATTTTTTTTCTTCTTCATCCGTCGTCTCCGTCGCGTTACCCTCTTCCTCCCGTGTTCTAGCTCGTCTGACCGCGTCCTCCTTCGCCCGTTCTCTCAACGCGTCCAACGTTGGCGCTCGCGACGTTTCCTCCATCAACGTCTTCAACGTCCGCGTCCGCGTTTCTGCATTCAACGTTCCTCGCGGCGCGACGACAAGTGCTTCCAACGTCTGAGCGTGTGCCTCCATCAAACTCGACGACGACGAAGACGACGAAGACGAAGACGCACTAGATGACGATGACTCTTCCAGCATCGCTGCCGCTGTTGCGCTAAACGTCCTCGATAGTAACACACAAACGAACGCAACGCCGCGCCGCGCCGTGGACACAGCGCGTCGTCGTCGTTGTCGTGACGGCGACGACATTTTTTCGCTCCGTCCGCGCGCGCGCGATGGTGTCTGACGTTTCAAGACGATTTGATGGACTGATTAGATTGCATTTGCGTCTCTATTACACTGTTCGCAGATGAACATCGTAGTTGTCTGTTTGGTTGATTTTTCATAGTTATCGCTTCTTGGCAGAGCTACCGTTTGCTCGATCACTCGTTCGCTTTGCTCATTCGGTAGAGTCTTCTTCGCCTCGCGCTTCTTCTTCTTCTTCAGATTGGTCCGGCAAGTCGGCGAGAGAGGAAACTTGGAAATCAGCCGACGACTGCTTGGCGCGTTCGAAAGCTTGCACGCCGGAAGATTTTGCCTTGTCGAGCGCCTGGGCGCCGGCAGAGGAGGCAGCATCCATGGCGGAAGCGCTGGCGGTGGATGCGGCTTCGCCGACGATGGAGGTCACCGGGGATAAGGCGGTGGAGACGTCTTCAAAGAGCGCTTGCGGCGAGTCGTAGGAAACCACCTTGTTGTAGAGAGACCAGAACAAACCCATGAAGCCGATAAAGGCGAGCGTCTTTTCGTATTCGGTGACGGCGTACGCGAGGGCGAGGAAACTGATGAGGACGGCAGCCTTTTCGGAGGGCGTGGAGGAGTTGTACTTGGAGGTGACGGAGGTTCGCGCCGTGCCGACGCGTGTCTGCACAAACTGCGATCCGGCGCGAGCGATATCAGACGTGCCTTCTCCGACGGCGTCGAGGACGTTCTTTTCGTACGAACCACTGCGACGAATCTTCAATCCGACGGATCTCCAGGCGTCAAAGTTACCCTCCACGGTGAAGCATTTACGTCCACCGCCCATGGATTGGACCTGCTTGGCGAGCGCCGCCGCGTCCGGACCCATGAAGTAAATTTGACCGCCGCGCTTGGTCAACTTTTGCACGCGCTCTCCAGCAATTCTCAACTCCACGGCTCGCGGGTTCGCCGTCGCTCGGCGCGTCACGTCGTCGAGCGCGGTGACTTCAATGGCGGCGCCTCTATTACGCGCACCCTTTCTCAAGTCTGGCACGCCATCTGCCTTGCGATCCTCCGAGGAGCGAGTGTCGATGAGAAACGCGCGCGAGTTCTTTTCGAGTTGCTCGTTGATGAATGCCGGACGCTTCGTGCCAGAATACCCACGAAGAGATCCCACGACGGCGCCCAAAAGCTGCGGGGTCAAAAATAAGGCGATCACCGCGGCGATCGCAACGTCGCTGTCTTGCTTTGCTAAGTCGACAAGGTTTGCAAACTCGGACGGCAACACGCCCTTGAAGGCATCAAGGGAAGAGCTGACTCCGCTACCGACGCTCGTGTAGACATCAGACTGGAGCGCATCGAGCGCATCAGTCGCACCCTTGACTGAACCCTCGAACGCATCACGACCGGCGTTGATTGAGCTATCGAATTGCGCCTTGCCGGCATTTAACGACGCGGTAGCGTCATTGAGCGCGGACGTTGCGCCGCTGAAGTCAATGTCTGGCGCCTCAAACTTCGGCACCTCAACTTGAATCTTCGGCACCTGCAGCTCCGGAACCTTGGGTAATTCCGGAAGAGACGGCGGCTTCGGCGCGGCGGCGGTCACGGCTTCGACCGGCTTGACCGAGGCCGGGGCCACGGCAGTGGGTTCCGGGACTGGAGGCGCCGCCACTGGAGCAGGCGGAGCGACGGGCACCGGTGGGGTCGGCGGCGTTGGAACGTTCACCTTTGGCATGTCCATCTTCGGCACCTCGGGCATCTTGAAAGAATCTAATTTAGGCGCGTCAAACTTTGGCACATCTGGCACCTTCAACGAGCTCATCTTATCCGTGAGATCGCTCGGAACCTTGAAAGAACCAAAGTCTGGCATCTTCGGCGCCTCGATCTTATCCAGCCCGCTTGGCAACTCAAACTTCCCTAAGTCCGGCATCTTCATCTCCGGCATGTTTTCCGGCACCTTGAACTCCGGCACACTCACCCCACTGTCTGCGAGGTTGGACAGCGCCCCACCGCGCTCGGATCCCGCACCGCTTTCGACCGCGTTTGCGGAAACCTGACGCGGCGTCGTCTTCATCATCTCCTCCCAGTCGATCCCGTACTCGTTCGTTGCCGCACGCGCCGCGTCACCGCCCACCGTCGCACTCGCCGTCGCCGTCGCCACCGCCGCACCGATCACTCGCACCTGCGCGTCGCCGGCACCCTTTCGCGTCGCCCGAACGACGACGCACGCGCGTCGTCCGCGAGTCGACTCGACGCCAACGTCATCGCGCGTTCTCGTCGTCGCACACCGCGCCGTGGACGTCGCCGCCGTCATCGCACGCATCGGATCAGAGTCGCGATTGGTGGATGGGAACCCGTTCGCGGTTCGTTCTCTCGCGTCGTCGCCGTCGCCGTCGGCGCGTCGTCGGCGTCTGCGGCGTTGTTAGCATCGCGTCGCGTGATCGTCTGGATTATTATTTCATCTGTTTTCACGTTGTCACGGTCGGACATCTGGGTTTTTGCGTAATTAAGTTACAATTTTATCTGTTTGATGTGTCTCTTTTGGTGATGATTATAAGTGTTATATAGTTTCTTTAAAACTAATGTATGATATTTGCACTTTTTTCGAAGGAGTCCGTTCGATTCGTCGCGAAGTCGAACCGCACACGACGGCGACGGCGACGACGACGATTACCTCGTCTCTCGTTGCGATCGTCGCGTGACGTGCAACTCTCGGAGTCAGACGCGCTCCGTCATCGATCGTTCCGTGTATTCATGTCGTCACGACGGGCGCGAACGCGACGTCATCACGCGCACGGCGTTTCTGTTCCCCTGTGCGCTCGCATCGCGCTGGTGTGCGCGCTCGCTAGCGTTGCGAGCGCGCGAAGGGACGCGGGACGGGCGAATGATATGGTTTTGAGATTGCGAGGTCCGTTCAGATCGAGCGGGGTGGGGTCGCGAGCGGCGATGGAGAGCGACGACGACGAGGAACGACGACGATGACGACAACGTGCCAAGTGGAGACAAAAACGAGACTGACATCGCGCTGCAATCGATTGAAACACAGACGGAAGTGCGCCGACGAGTATATACGTGGATGGACCGTCAGTTTTGGTGGACGCAACGGCGGGGGCGCCGAGTGGGATCGCGGTGAGGGGACACTCGCGATGGGACGTGAGACGGTTGTTCGATGAAACGACGGTACGAAATGAATCGAGACAATAATCGCAGAAAAACTGACGACGCGCGCGTTTTCTCGCGATGTAGATTACGGTGATGGATAAAGGGGGGTTCACGCAGTCGCAGTGCGTATTGTATCACGCGTGGACGGTGACGGCGTTTAACACAACGACGAATGCGACGAATTTGGAATGGAAATTCGCTCGCTCCGTCGGCGAGCGAGGAGGAGTGACAGTGGGCGGTAAGATGATCCCCGTGTTGCGAACGGTCATTGGTCCGTATGAAATGGGGTACTTGATCACACCGATTTGTCGGAACAAGTCGGGCGCGATCAAGTACGCGGTGTCGGCGAAGAGCGCGTTTCAACAAAAGCTGGTGGCGCGATTGCTTCTCGGAATCGCACTCTTGGTCGTAGCGCCTCGAGTAGCGAGCTCTGTGACTTGTTTCTACACCGTCGCCATGACGTTATCAACGTTGGCGTTAGCATTGATCGTTATTCATAGATTTTCGAGAGCGATACCGGGAGGACGCATGATGAAGCGTACCGCGGCTCTAGCGGGCATGGCGACGTATTACTTGGTGCCGACGGAACAATGGCAAACCGTGATGGACATGTACGTCAAAATGTCCTTGAAGCCGATTCAGCTCACCGTTGGTTTGATAAGACAGCGGTATACAAATAGAAGCTTCGAATCCGTCTTTGCAGAGGATCCGTGGGCGCTTTACGGTGCGCTCACTGGCTTTGGTTTGATTGTTCTCGGGGCAGGCGTCGGAAGATGGATTGTCAAGTCCTTCGTGCTCGACGCGTCGACAGGGGGTGTCGCCGGTTCGGTTCGATCTTTCGTCACAATGTTCATTCGTGCAATTGGATGCATGATGATACAGTTTAGCTCGTACGACGCCCCGTGCGGCACCGCCATGGTGGCATGCGCGGCGACGTACTGTCTGTACGCTCCAGTGGCGAGAGCGTCAGATCGCATCGTCGACGCAGCCGGGCGGTTGGTGCGTCGATCCAGCACGGGACAGCTCGGAGATGATTTTCTCGTCGAACCGAGCGATGAAGAGTCCGAAGAGGACTTTGACGACGATCCAGGAGTTTTACATGCATTTGGACTTCGAGCCCGAGCTCGTCCGCTTCCGGAATCCATGGATCCAGATCCAAAGACTCCACCTCGTCGTCTCGTCTCCCCCAAGCGCGAATCCCGCGATAAGACTCCCAAAAAGAGTCCCAGTCTTATCAGACGCGCCGTCAACTTGGATTGGCTATCCAGAAGCTCCACCGCGAACGACGCTGACGATGCGTCTCCGCTCCCGCCCGTCGGCAGCGCCGCCAGCGCCTACGGGCGTTTTCTCACCGAGGACGAACGCGCCGCCTCCGCCGCGATTCACACCGACCAAGCGATGGATGCGCTCGCGAAATCACCTGAATTCGCAGAGTGGGTGGCGAAGAATTCCCATCGCATTCGCGTCGCTCGATGACCATGACGTAGCACATGTCAATTACATTATCTGTTTGCCCATATGTTCCTTAACGAAGCACTCAAAGCTCGTGGAATTGCGCGCATCACGTCGACGCGCGCCACATAAACAACCGCGAAGACGATGCCGACGAAGACGGCGAACGCGGTGGAAGCGCTCGCGAACGCGCTCGCGGCGCGGTCCGTTCGACGTGCTGACGCGCTCTTCGGTGAGGACCGAGCGACGGTGGCGGCGGCGACGCTCGGTGGGGCGAGGGCTGATCGCGCGGTCGGCGACGGGCCGTCGTCTCGCGGAGCGACGCGAAGCGGGATGCACGGCGGCTACGGCGACGACGACGGGAGGAGCGATGGAATCGAACGCGCGGCGCGATTGCGATTGGGAGTGAAGATTGCGGACGAGTACGCGACGGTTCGAGCGTGGGCAAGGGACAATGAGCTCAAAGGCGGAGAGGGCATAGCGGCGCGAGGCGCTACGACGAGAGGTGGTGACGCGAAGGACGCGGTGAGAGAGCGCGATGGAGAGGACAAGAAGCGTAGAAAGGGAGCGAGTGATATCGCGTCGATGATTGATGCGTTGGATGATGAGGATGCGCGCGACGATAGTGGAAAAGCGGGTCCGTCCAAGGCGTTGTCGGTGTTCAAGGGCGAAGACGTCAAGGCAAATCTTCCGGTTTCAATCTTTGGTAAGCACGCGAACGCGTCGACTGGGGCAAACATTGCGAAGCGTTTGGCGAGTCAGTGGCCAGAACCGGAGTGGCGGGCGCCTTGGAAGCTGTATCGGGTCATTTCTGGACATCAAGGTTGGGTTCGATCCGTCGCCGTGGATCCGGGTAACGAGTGGTTCGTCACCGGTAGCGCTGATCGCACGATCAAGGTTTGGGACTTAGCGAGCGGTTCTCTTAAGCTCACTTTGACGGGTCACATCGAGCAGGTCACCGGTCTCGTGGTGAGCCCGAGACACCCATACATGTTCAGTTGCGGCATGGATAAAAAGGTCAAGTGCTGGGACTTGGAATACAACAAGGTGATTCGCAACTACCACGGTCACTTGTCTGGCGTCTATTCCATCGCTATGCACCCAACTTTAGACGTCATCATGACTGGTGGTCGCGATAGCGCCTGTAGAGTGTGGGACATGCGTACGAAGAAGGAGGTGTACACGCTCAGTGGTCACGATAACACTGTTGGTTGCATTCTCGCCCAGGACGAGAATCCGCAGCTCATCACTAGCTCCTACGATAGCACCATTCGCCTCTGGGATTTGGCGATGGGTAAAACTATTCAAACGTTGACGCATCACAAGAAGGGTGTCCGCGCGATGGCGATGCATAAGAAGGAGTTTGCCTTCGTCTCAGCGTCGGCAGATAATATTAAGAAGTTTTCTTGCCACGGTGACTTCTTGCACAACATGCTCTCTCAACAACGGGCGATTGTCAACACGCTCGCCATGAATGACGACGATCTCATCGTGAGCGGTGGGGACGACGGTAGCATGTGCTTCTGGGATTACAAGTCTGGTCACTGTTTCCAGAAGGAGAAGGCCATTGTTCAGCCGGGCTCTTTAGAAGCTGAATGTGGCATTTACGCGTCCGCGTTCGACGTCACCGGTTCGCGTTTGATCACGTGCGAAGCCGATAAGACGATCAAGATGTGGAAGGAGGACCCGGACGCGACGCCGGAGCACAATCCCATCTTGCCCTTTGAACCGCCAAAGAACATTAGACGACACTAGCAGGAACATTTGTTGAGAATTTCATTTTTGAGTGTATTTCTTAAATTACAGCGTCGCAAGCCTTGTCGGACCCTCAAAGCTCATCCTTAGCCTTTTGATTTTTTGCCTCCAAACTCTCTTTGTGTTTTCGAATCATTTCCATCGTGTCGTACGGCGCTCGAATGAGCTTGGCCAACGCTTCAATGTCGTGCCCGCGTTTGTTCTTGATGAAAATATCTGCCCCGTGTTGTATCAACCCCCAGGCGGCATGCGCGTGATCGCCGCGAATAGCTTTGTGCAACGGCGTTTCACCGCTCCCATCTTGCGCGTTCACGTCACCGCCCGCATCGATGAGAATCTTAACCATGTGGAACGAAGCCTTTTGTGCTGCCTCGTGCAGAGGCGTCGTCGAGTTGCCTCCGCTGCGTCGCGCATTCGGATCGACGTCGTCAAACTCCAACAGCGCCGTCATGTAATCGTTGCAATACTTTTTCCAACCTCTCGCCGCAATGTGTACGGGTTGGTACCCCTCATCGCTCTCCTCCGTAACGTTCGCTCCATGTTCCAACAGAATTCGCAAGATTGACACGCTTCCTCGCACGCCACACGCGCCGGCGTTGAAGTGAATCGCCTTACCCCCGAACAACTTTGCGTTCGTATCCGCCCCAAGCTCGATCACCGTTTTCACGTACGTATCATTTCCAACCAAAATCGCGTGTTTCAGCGCCGTCAACCCGCTTCGATGCACCTGCGCATTGATATCGTGATGGTCTGGAAATTTCGCGAACTGATTCCGCAATTCTTCATGATCCATCGCCGCACCGACGTGGAATAGATCCTTTGGTTTCTCCGCCGCGTCCTCGCGCGCTTTCGCTTCGTTCGCCGCGCGGGCGTTCGCTTCCTCGGTCGCCGGGTCGTCGTGTTCGGCATCCGCTTCGCGGCCACCTAGTCCGTACGTGCGTCTGAGTTCGTGATAGAGCGAGCTTCTTCCGTAACCACCAGCAACGACGAGGGTCGGGAGGGCGACGAGGGCGAGGACGAAGACGAGGAGGAGCGTCGTCGGTCGTCGAGCGCGTGCGTTGTCAGACGACGCTAGAGGTCTCATCGTGGACAGTCGTATCGGAGTGGGTGCGCGACGGTGAGTGTCGTACCTGTTGTTGGTGTTGAATACTTGTTACAAGTTGCAAGCTAAGCTAATGTGATGAGACGGCAGAGAAACGGGCCGTCGAGAATGAAAACGGGAGGAATGGCGTGCAAAGCTTACGCCGCGGCGGGTTCACGAGCGACAAACTTTCTGAGCGCGACGCGACCGCATTTTTTATAATCGTCCACGGCGTCTCTACACGCCGAAGCATCCGCGGCGTTCGCCGAGTAACACGCCCGCACTTTTCCCGCCTCTTCCCCGCAAGGAAGCTCCCGCGCACCGCTAAACGGATCTTTCTCTTCCTTTTCCAACTCTTTCGCATAGGTATCAATCAGGGCAATCTCTTTCGCCTCGTGTTTGAGCAACGCGTCGCCCACGCGTCTCGCCTCGCGTAGCGCCTCCTCGGCATCCGGGTGTCTTTTAGATAGCGTCGTCGTCGACGCGCCGCCCTGCGCCGACGCCGATAACAAATCAGCGGGCGCAAACAAACTCTTCGGCGTCGTTCCCGTCGTCGGCGTTCGCGCGGTCGTTCTTCGAACACTCGTCGTCGGCGTTCGCTCGTCTGGCGTTCGCAGAGAAGCCGCCGGCGCCGGCGCCAGCTTCGAACTCGTAGCCGCCGCTTCCCCGCGTTTCACCCGCTCCAGCTCTCGCACCAAATGCGCCGTAATCTATGACAAAAAACGCACGTCGTCAGTCGATCGCTCGATCGTCTTGAACGTCTTTAACGTCAAAAGAACGATGATGTTGAAACGTTTTCAAAAAGAAAACATCAACACAACAAACACACACGTACCCGTATCCTCGCGTTATGATGATCCCGCGCCCCATCCCGCGCGTTTATCGTCGACGACGAATCCCTCGACGCGCTCACCCCCATGCGATCCGTCGCGCGTCGCACGCGTCGCGCACTCGAGTCAACGTGGAGTGTGCGAGAGTCGCTTTCTTTGCTTGCCCTGTCAAAGGATGTCAAAAAAACGCCCACCCCTTGTCGCATTCGAAGGTTTATGACTCGTCAAGATCATCACAAAATCCATTTTAAAACAAACAAGATGGATTTCATCGAATCGGTTCCTTCAGACGACGACGACGACTTTGACGACGACGACGACTTTGACGACGCGTCATCGCTCGCGTTGTTTGCCGTCTGGTGTAGTTTGGTACACATCGCGCGGTTTACCGATACGTAAACCCGAGAAGTTTACGACGACGACGATTATGAAGATGACGCTGAAGATGATTTCGGAACGAAGAGATCGAGGGTCATCGTCTTAGAGGGAGAAACAAAGAGCTCGAGTTTCGATTGCGTTGTTCACGAAGCGGTTGAGACGACGGACGGACGACGACGGGGATGATGTTGTCGAGTGCGATGCGTTCGTTGAGCGGAACGCACGCGTCGTCGTCGTCGTCGCCATCGGGTTGGGCGACGCGAAGGAGGCTCGGAGCGCCCGTCCTTCGTTCACTGAGACTACGAGAGAAGAGCGTCTTTGAGACGACGTACGCGGCGTCGGCGTTGTCTGCGGGAGACGGGAGGACTCGTGGAGAGACGGTGATCACTCACGCCGGGGCGTCTTCGTCGGGAGCGTCGTCGTCGGGGGCATCGGGGGCGTCGAGAGGACGACGAGGGCCAGGCAGAGCGGACGTGGATGTGGACGTGGACAGAGAAGGTTTGGAGGATGAGGACGGTTTAGCGCTGGAAGATCTAGAGGACAACACGCAGGACGACCAAGCGATACGGGAAGAGCGAGTGGTGACGCCCGAGGAGGAGCTCAAAGCGAGAATCGCGGCGAGAAGGGATGCGTTGTTCCCGGGGAGGCGAGGCAAGGGTGGTCAGACGCGACGGGGCGAGAAAGTTGAGACGAACGAGTCTATGCCGAACGCTGAAACCGCCGAACCAAACGTCGTGCCTCGTCCAGCGGCGCCTCCGACTCCAATGCGTGAATCGCCATCGAAACGCGGTGGTGGTGCCCCTCCCCCAGTGGCTCGCAGGCCGGTTTCTTCCTCTTTGACGGAGTTGGTCTGGGTGTTTGAACGCCGAGGCGACGGATGGGGAGAAGAGATCCTGCCGTCGATACGAGCGGAGCGTCGCGTCGTCGATCGTGAGATTCAAAAGAAGGCTCTGAGTTCGGGAGAAGAACTTCTGGTGGAGGAGTACGGATTGTCATCGGACGAAGCCGTTGCGGCGTTAAGCGCGGCGGCGGCGTGGCGAACAACTAAGCGAGGGCGCGCCTTGGTCGATAAGCGTCGCATGCGTCTGGCACAACAAAACATTGTGCCGTGTACGCGCGCCATGGTCGAGGCTGGGGCCAGCAAAGAAGATATTGCCGCTATCATTCGAAGTTTCCCAATCATCCTATCCGTCATTCCAGACGATGATGAAAACTCTTGGAACTATTGTTACATTGAGTACATTGTTCGCACGAAGTCAAAGGATGGTGGCTCCAAGGGTCGCATCCGCACGAAGAATTTCACGGGCCGTCGACCAAAGAATAGACCAACCGATCGCATGCGAAATTGGGTCCTCGATCAACGCGTGTCTCGAAAGAGAGGGACGCTGACGACGGAGCAAATGTTCCTCCTTGATAGCGGCGGATTTGACGAAGACAAGTACGTCACGGTGCTCGAAGCGAAGCAAAAGGAAAAGCGAGTTTGGGAGCGAACCTTTGAAGAACTCATAGAATTCCAGCGGGATTACGGCATCACAAATCCACCTTATGAACCTGGATCGACGGGTCTCGGTGCATGGCTTGAGGAACAACGGGAGTCGTACCGCAAAGGAGAGCTGAATGCAGAAAAGGAGGCGCGTCTCCGCCGAGTGGGCATCGCTTTCGACGTCAACGAAGCGGTCAAGCAGGCGACGGATACATCCAGCATTCGCTACACCGATGACGAACCCATCGAAAATGTCGTCATAAACACCGAGTTTACCGAATTTGCAAAGGCTCTGAGAGAGTTTATGGATGAGTATGGTGAATACGAGGAGCCTCAGATCGGCTCGCCACTCGGAGTTTGGTTGATGCGCACCAGAGCACAAATACGTGATGAAGCGTTGAGCGAAGAAAATCGCACAGTGTTGAACGCGTTGAACCTAGAAATTAGTTATATTCCGGAAAGCTGGATCTCCATGTTGAACATGTACGCGAACATGCGCGCCAGACGATCGAGTTATCTCGGCGTCGACATTGCGAGAGTTCGAGCGTGGCAACGCGAGCAGTTGGATCTTATGAGAAGAAACGACGGTTCCCTCTCCGAGGCGCAGTTACAACGATTACGTCACGTTGGCTCAGCCGATACCATTTCTGGTCTCGTGGCCGACGCTCTGCGCAGCGGACGTGAGGAACGAGCTAGAGGTCTCGCCGAGTTTGAGGCACGAAGAGCGGCTCGTCAAGCTCGCAAGAAGAACGGATCCGTAGAATCTTCACAAGATGAAGAAGACGACATTATTTAGATACATTAGCGCACGCTTTAATCGATGTTTTAAAGTCGATTTCCTAGGATATTAAATTGCCTGTGCCATCCAACTACCACCGCGAGTCAGTTCGTCATACTTCTTAAACGTCGGGTGCTCCTGAAGACGATCCAAACGGTGCAACGAGTAGAGCTTGTACGTCTCACCCAACGTGTACGCGCCGATGAAAACTGACATGAACGAGATGTATATAAATCCAAATGCGAGAAGCGCGATCGACATGATGGTTGAGACGAAAATCACAACCCAACCCGCTGTCTTCAAGCTCACTGAGAGCATGGCGAGCAGAGACGTCAACACTCGCGAACCATCTAATGGATACGCTGGGATGAAGAGGTTGAACAAAAACAGCGAAATGTTGATCCAGCATCCACTTCGCATGAGTTCTGGAAAGAACTTGCCCGTGCCTCGCAGCAAATTTGTGTTACCTGCGCTCGCCGCAAACGCGATAAACCACACGAAAAACATCGGCACGTGCGTCAACGGCCCAGCTATCGCGACCCAAAGATCGCCCTTAGCGCTCGTTCCATCCAAGTTCACGTAGGCTAGTCCCCCTAAAGGCCACAAAAGAATGTGTGACACCTCCCCACCGACTCTACGCGTCGCAAAGCAATGACCAAATTCGTGCACGAGCACGGTGCCAAAGAGTATCGCCATCTCACAAACCGCTAGGAAAAAGTATAAGGCGCCGTAAAACGCGTTGATGAGCATCAAGAACCCGGCGTATATGTAAAACAGCGGTGCGACGTGCACTTCTATTCCGGAAATCGTAAAGAGTTTGCTCGAACGCGAGTACCACGGCTCGTTCCCACTCGTGGGAGCTGGTCCGTTCGTTTCTTGAGGTAACGAGTGCACCGTGTACACGGGAGTGCCGACGGCGGGCACGGGCGTCACCGTCGTCGTCACCGTTGGACGCGCGTCGGTATGCGCGTCGGAACGCAAGAATGGGTTTATCGGAACCTGATCGTTCGACATCTTGTTCGAGCGGCGGGGTGTGAGAAAAAGTAATTAGTCAACCATCAAAACAAAATCAAGGACAAATCACTTGAGGAGGGACGAGACGGGCGTGGGCGCCACATGAAAAAAGCTATACAAATCTCTGCTCGTTAAAATGGACTACTAAAGAGTTAGTATGGGCACGCCTTGGGAAGCTTGGTCTTGGCGTTGCGGCCAGACATGTCGAACTTTTTGTTCGCGCTGCCACCCATGACCATGAGATCCCCTTGGTATTTGCGCAAAGCGCGCTGGGCGCGTCGATGGACCAAGGAAATTTGCGTCGGCAACGTCGGGTAATCTCGTCGAGTGATGCCGCCACCAGAACCGCGACGAACGCCTTCGTTGGACACTTGCAAGCCGATTTGGCGAGCGTTGGCGACGACAGAAGCTCTGTCGTCCAGTCGACGATGGTTTTGCTTGTAGTACCGACGGAACTCTCTCGGACCGATGCGTTTTGCCTTACCATCCGCACCAATGATGATGAGTTCGTAGCCATTATCAGCCAAACGGACGGGTCCGCTCGTCAATTCTTCCATAGAAAACGTGGGTTGGTCCGTATCCATGTCGTCTTCATCGCTACTTTCTGCCTCTTGCGCCGCTCTCTCGATGTTTGCAAGCGCTTCCTGCGCTTCGTCTTCATCCATTTCTTCCCACTCGCCTTCGTACTCGTCCGCGTCTTCATCGTCGTCTTGTTCGCCTTTGCGACGTGAAATCTCATCTAACAATTCTTCTGGAACATCTTCCCCTCGAGCGATGTACGCATCAACCTTTGCCAGCGTCTCCTTGTGCGCCTCGACCCATTTCTCAAAGCGTTGCGCTCGAAGCACGCTTCTTGGAAGCTCATCCTTTCTCTTCAAGTGCCCAGTTCCAGCCTTTGCCGTGCCGCCCTCCGATCTCTTCTTTTGCGCTGCCTCTTGAATCGCCGCTTGTTGCATGACGCGATCAAACAAATCCTTCCCAACCACCGGAAGCCCCGCAACGTTGCGCTTAAGATTGTACCTGTGCCAGTCAGACTTGTAGTGCAACTTCAACGCATCCATTGAGTCAAACACGACACCCTGTTTCAACGCACCCGCGCACGCACGACGCGCTCGTCAGTCAGTCACCGCAAAAGTTTTACACAAACTCTTCAACGAAACCGCGTCTCGTGTTCCGAGTCGACGCGCGCGACCGAGTCGTAAAGTCGACACAAAAACAGAGCCAGCAGACGCGCCTGCGCAGGAATCAACCACGCGTTCTACGTCACGCACCGGCGCCGTGTGACAAGTCAATCCCGCGCCTTCACTGTCCATCTCTCTTCGTTCTCTCTCTCGCGCGCGCGCGTCAATCGATCGTCCTGGCGTGTGCACGCGGCTCGGACGTGTCGGTCTCGCGTCCACGCGGTGCCGCCGCCGCGCGCGCGTTCGCGGCGCGATCGGACAAATGGAGATTTATCATAAAGGGGTCTGTTAAGTTTACTAAGACTAAAAATTCTAGAATACTGTACCGTGGAAATCATGGGCGATTTTGGTCGCGTCAACACGTCTCGTGTACACTGGACGAAGCCGCTGACAAACGACGAGGACGAGGACGAAGACGCGTCAGTCCCACGCGAAGGCGACGACGCCGTCGCGCGTTCGTCGAGTGAATCTAATTTAGACTCAATCACGCGTCGACGCCCTCGATCGACGTGCGCGTGGATCTCAGCGTCTCGTAAAAACTCGAGTCGCGATGACGAAGAAACAACGAGCCGCCGGCGGCGGTAAAGGCGGCGGGTCCTCTGGGGGCGCCAAGTCTGATAAGCCGAAACACTCGATGAGCGTGGTGGGTAGAACGAATAATATGAACCCGCACGAGCGTTCGGCGGCGACGGTTCGGCGGTTGGCGATGTATAAGCAGCGTGCGGTACGGGATAAGAAGGGGAAGCTCATCAAACAGGATTTGCAGAGCAAAGAGTTGCCGTCGACGCGTATCATTCCGGATCGACGATGGTTCGGTAACACGCGCGTGATTGGTCAGAAACAGTTGGAGGAGTTTAGAGAAGAGATGGCAACGAAGAGTCAAGACGGTTACACGGTTTTGATTAAGCAGAAGAAGCTTCCACTGTCGCTGTTGAAGGACCCGGAGAAAGGACGTGCGAGACGTGTAAATTTACTGAGTCAGAGCTCTTTTTCGGAGACTTTCGGGGCGAACAAGCGGAGAAAGAAACCGAAACTGGCAATGGATAACTTAGAGGCGATGGTGAGCACGGCGTCGAAGATGGGAGCTATCTATACGGAAGGTGTGGAGACTGGCGTGTTGACGGACAGGGACCTTGTTAAAGAAGACGACGGTGTGAGAACAGAAGCCAAGGCGGGCATGTTCGAAAAGGGTCAGTCCAAGAGAATTTGGGGTGAGTTGTACAAGGTGGTGGACTCTTCTGATGTTATCATTCAGGTTCTCGACGTGCGGGACCCGATGGGAACTCGATGCTACCATCTCGAACAACATCTCAAGAAGGACGCAATGAAGCGCCATAAGCACATGATTCTACTCCTGAACAAGGTTGATCTCGTTCCAGCGTGGGTTACAAAGCGTTGGTTACACACTTTGTCTCGTGAGTTCCCAACTATCGCGTTCCACGCGTCTGTTAGCAACCCGTTTGGCAAAGGTGCGGTGCTTTCGCTCCTTCGACAATTTAGTCGTCTACGCATGGACAAGCAAAACGTTTCGGTTGGATTCGTTGGATACCCGAACGTTGGTAAATCTTCAGTCATTAACGCTCTGCGGGCGAAGAGAGTGTGCATCACGGCACCGATCCCGGGTGAAACTAAGGTTTGGCAGTACGTCAACTTGACGAAACGCATTTTCTTGATTGACTGCCCCGGTGTTGTGTACCAAGACACCGAAGACACAGACACAGACTCCGTTCTCAAGGGTGTCGTACGTATTTCTAACTTAGACGATGCTTCGGAACACATACCCGACGTCATCGCCCGAGTCAAGCCCGAATACCTCCGTCGAGCGTACAAGGTGCCAAGTTGGTCTGATCCAGATGATTTCTTGCGTCAGATTGCGCGCATGAGCGGCAAGCTTCTGAAGGGAGGCGAAGAAGACGTGAACGCAGTTGCAAAAACTATTCTACACGACTGGCAGCGTGGGCGCATTCCTTGGTTTACTTCGCCACCTTCTCTGCCAGACGGTCCTTCGCAGACTGTCGTCAACGTTTCAGAAGGGGCGTCCACCGCCGAGAAGGATACGGCTCAAGGTTTCGCATCCGCCGCCGCTGAAGTCACCATGAAGCAAGTCCATCGTAGAATGCCGCAAGCTCACGGGTTGTTCGACGAGGAAGATCGTCACGATCAAGAGTACGCCACCGAAGATGAGGACGAGCCCGCATCGGATGCGGACGAAGAAGACGAGGAGGACGAAGACGAACAAGGCGGGGACAACAAGGCTAAAAGAAAGCGCGAAGAGCTTTCCGAAGACGAAGAGGAGGAGGAAGATAGTGGTGATAAACCGGGCGAGGACGGCGAGGAATCGGGAAGTGAGGAGGTTGACATTCACGACGAAGCGGGAGACACGTTGGACGACGAAACTCTTAAAAAGTTTGCTTCCGACGACGACGACGACGAGCAAGAGCAAGCCGCAGAGAGTGATAGCGACAGCGATGGTTACGGCCCTGGTGGTCTGTCTTTCGACCAAGTCCTTGCCGAGATGAAGGGAGAAGTTCGAGAGAAGGCTTCCGGCGTCGGCAAGTCGACGTCCAAACCAAAACGAAAGCGCGAGAAAACAGTCAGTTTCATCGAAAAGAAGACGGATTCCGGCAAGCGCGACCGAAGCAAGGGCGCTCGCCGTCCCGCGCCAACGAAGAGATCAAAGATGCTTGACATTTAATCGCTCCCGCCATCCATTTGTAAAATTACCCAAACACTCGTGTGTCTTGTCAACAATAGTTTGTCGTCAGATGTGACCCTTTAACTTCCCTGTAGCCGTTTTTAGGCGTTTTCTGAAACGCACACACCCGTCGCGTCTTCACTCTTTCGCGCGTCTTCACTCGTCATGTCGACGACGGCGCCGGGTACGAACGAGAAAAGCGAACGCGGACGCAGCGTCGAATGCGACGGAGCGGCGCGACGCGACGCGCCCGAACCGTATTCGTGGCGTAAATACGGCGAAAAGAGCATCAAAAAGCACAAGCCTAACGAAGTCTCGCAGCAAAGGTCATACTACCGGTGCACGAACGACGGGTGCCCGGCGAAGAAGCGAGTCGGGGTCACGAGTGACGGAGAAGTGAGAACGTATTACGAAGGTGATCACACGTGTATCGCGCAGTCGATGGAAGAGAGGACGGTGGGGACGCCGAGTGCGTCGCGCGAGCGGGTGATGTGCGAGGTGCCGTTGAAGAAGCGAAGGAGCGCCGTGCACGCAGCGAATGATGAAAAGAATCCGGTTCCAATGAAACGGTCGTTTGAAGCGGATGTGTCGAATAAAACCGTCGTCGTACCCGTGTCCAAGCGAACGAAGCGAATGACGAAACCGAATTCGAGGATTAGCGCGTACGCGACGAGTTGCTGTTTCAAGGGCGCACAGGAAAAACATGGAAACGAGAAAATAGGACAAGACATCAATGAACGAGACGCAGTGAAGGCGATAGATGAAATGAAACGGGGGAAAGTCAACGTAGTGAGGCACAGTCAAAAGCAACTGACCGTGAAGAATAGTAAGAAGAAGCCTACGGCTTCTGACATGATGGTTGCGCGGGATTACAAGCTACCAGATGGACGATGCGTACGCTTGTTTGCGCACGTCCGTTCCAAATCGGGCAACGGCGGTGAAACAAAATTGCAACCGGTTCGGCTCGTCCAGAAACCAAACACAAACAAGAAGAGCGACGTGGATTGCTCGATACACAGACAAATGGCCAATCATAAGGAGCGCGCAATTCAAGCGGCCTTGCTTGCCGAGCGCGCAAAGAATGAAGCGCTCTCCATAAAGGTCAGATTGCTACAAAAGGAAATGGAATACACAGCACTCAGCAACAAGGTGCTTCAATTGAAACGCATGTCGGATGAATGGGCGGCGCAACAGAAGTAGCGATTTGATGCGAGCGATTTGTAATAGTTTTGTGTGACAAAGTCCTAAATTGAAGTCGTTACTCGATGCAAATCCTAATCATTCTAGCGGGGTTGTTGCATATCCGCGGCGTCGCCAATGAGAGGAAGCTTGGTCTCCTTCCCGAAGGTGGAACTCACCGAACCGACGAGGCAGGAAATGTAAGTGAAGAGGAAGACGCTGTTGAAGAAGATGATTTCCGCTTGCAACCCAGCCCCACCCGTGGGCCCAGACCCGTCGATGCCTTGAAACGTGCGCGTCAACAAGTCTGGCACGATGAGAAGAATATCCAACAGTACCGCTTGTTGCGCGTTGAAGCGCACGAAACGCTTCATGTTTTGATTTTGCACGACACCGAGATAGGTGGCGAAGAAGACGATAATTTGTAAAAACCCAAGGTTGAACCAAAGTTCAATGATCGGTTTGAGCGGGAGCAACGCGAGCCCAGCGAGAGGAAACTGAAGAAGCAAGAATTTGCTATACTTGAGCGAATCCAAAAGAGGAAGCAAATAAACCAAAGCGGCAATGGCTCGCTCGCTGAAATCATACTCCTCCTCCGGCGCCGAATTACTCTTATTCCTTTGCATCTGTGCCTTTTCGCGTCGAATCCTCTCTTGCGCCGCCGCCAAATCTCTCGCAACCTTCGACGCCTCCTCCGCCGCAGCCGCGTCCACCGCTCTCGGCTTGACCACCGGCGCTTCCTCGCTTCGTCGAGGATCCGCCCCGCCCTGTTCGCTCGGCGCAAACTCCGCGCCACCGAGCAGTTTATCCAAATTACTCAGCGTATCATTATTCGCCGCTTCCTCGCCCGAACCGGATTCCTCACCGCTCGCGCGTCCGACAACCGCGACGCCACGAAACGACGACGAAGACAACGTCACCATCTTTTTCGTCGTCGCTCTCCTCGTCGCCGTCGTCGCGTTTCGTCCGACGCGATGCGCACTGCATCCCACCCGTCGAAAGTTCGTCGCCGTCGTCGCGCATCGCGTCGTCGATGGCGTCGTCGTCGTCATCATCGCGAACGTCCTTCGCGCCTTCGTGTGCCGACGACGTCACTAACACGTCACTAACACTGCGAGGTTTCGACAGAGAGAGGTACCGATCAAATGTTGGGGAAAGGACGTTTATGAGCTTGGATGTCGACGACCGATCGGTGAAATCGCGCTTCGTGTGTGTGTTGATCGATGGTCCATTTCAATTCGCTTCTTTCTATTGTGTTACATGCCCTGGGACGCGAGATAATCGCCGAATTGCTCGACGTGCGCGCTCACCTGTCGGGTCTCGAGGTTATCCCCGTGAATGGCGATCACGAACGCCGTCTTAGTTTTTTTGACGACGATGCCGTGTTGCGCGCCCTTCTTACCGCGGACGACGCCGTCGTCGTCTCCTCCATTCAAGAAAACATACCTCGTCCCACCGACGACGATACCTTCACTCGCTTTCGCCCCGGGATCGGCGAATAACGCCTGAAGCGCGGACGCCTCCTCGGCGTTAAACCCTGGAAAATGTTCCGACTGCCCCCACAAGTTGCCCACTTGGTCGCCGATGGCACACGCGCTGAGCGCCCCCGCCGCGCTCCCGTCCGCCGCCGTCACCACGCTCAAAGAATCAATCATCGCCTGCGTCGTCGAGAAGAAAGAAACAAAAAGTTAGTTCTGTCACTCGCTCGCTCGCTCGCTCTTTGCTCGTCAATTCCAGACTGATGATGACGATGACGCGATGGTCGCCTGGTTGGATTTCGAGACTCCGATGGAGTCAGCCAGCCATCGACCGTCGACCAACGACGCGCTGCTCTTTTCTCTCACTCTCACGCACGCACACGCGAACCAACCGCTCGATTCGATTCGTCTTCATTCGAAATCGCGCAAACGCACCTCCCATCCCGACATCTCGCTCGCTCGTCCTAGCCTCGCTCTTTGACGCGACTCGGACGAGTCGGTGCGACACTTGTTCCTCACCTTTGCCACTGTTTACCCATACAAAGTCGTCCGATTCTTCAGACGAAACACTCCAGTCTCGTCAACACCTTTTCGTACTTTTGGTCGACAGACGCTGACGGGTGCGAGAGCGTTAGGAACATGTCGCGCGCGTCGACGTGGACGTCGGCGTCGTCCGTCGTGAAGGATGCGATGTCGTCCGCGTTGCGAGCGACGACGCCGACGGCGCAACCGACGGTGGAGAGCTCTGGGATGAAGATGCTCGCGGGCGTGTTGCTCTGGGAAGGACAGTTTCAGATCTCAAAGTTTTACCTTCGGAACCTACCGGAAAACGACGAGAAAGAGCGGACGTATAAACGAGCGGCTGCGTCGTATGTGGTTTCGTTCGTGCACGCCTTCTTTTTGTCTTGGGCTGGCTGGAGAATCGTGTATCACTTGCACGGTGCGAGTGAACAGGAGCGATTGGCGTTGTACGGAAACGCGGACGAGTCGTTTGTCGGGTTTGTGGAGATTGTCACCATAGCGTTTTTCAGTTACGTCGTATACGATTTGTTGCATGTGATTGAACAGTACCCAAACCTGGGTGGGGTGGACATTTTGATTCATCATCTCGGGTTTTTTACGGCTTCATTGCTGGCGTACGCGTACGGAGCGTACCCGTACATGCTGGGCTGGTTGTGCACGTGCGAGTGTTCGACGCCGTTTTTAAACTTGAGATTCTTCATTAAATCGTGGAGAGAGATGGATAGCACTTTGCCGTACATTGATAAGATTGCGCATACGCTGGGGATGAGCACGCGAGGCGTAGTGGCTGGGAACTGGTTGGAATATTACGTTAGCGTCATGTTCCTGTGGGTCTTTGTGGCGGTGCGCATCATCGGGTATGGTTACGCGTTGATTCTTCTCATTGGTGATCTTAGATCGGTTGAAGACAACTTTATTCCGTGGTCCGTGCGAGTGACGCTTTTTACGCTCACGTGCGCCGGGTTTGTGCTTAACTTGATCTGGTCGTACAAGATTCAAGGCATGGTGCGACACTTTCGAAGAAAAGTTTTGCGTCAACGCGACGAAGGCGAGCCGCCTCTGAGCGACTCTGAAGACGAAAAGAAGCCCACTTCAAAGGGAGACTAGACGGAAAAACATGTACTTAGATATATAGTTGTTTCTTAGCGCGCTTTTTGAACCATACTCGGTACCGAAGAAACTTGTTGCAAATTAAATCTTTCTGTCACTTTTATTACACCGAAACATCGCATTTAGAAACGACGCATGAAGCCACCGCGTCGCTCGCCATTCGCACCGCCGCCTCGGTTCCACGGCAATCTCGATTCACGCGGCTGCGGCACCGGCACTGGTTCTTCTTCTTGTCTTTGCGGAGGAGCTCTTCGCGCAGATTGCTCGCGGAAGCGTCCACCCGGACCAGCCGGTTGGAAGCCCGTGGCGACGATGGTGACGGCAATCTCTCCCGCGTGTTTCTCGTCGACGACAGAGCCGAAAATGACGTTCGCAGACGGGTCAGCGAGAGAAGTGACGACTTCGGAAACTGTGTTGACTTCCATGAGGGTCAAATCCGGACCACCAGTAATGTTGAACACGATACCCGTCGCGCGATCGATAGAGTGCTCGACGAGCGGAGCGCTCATCGCCGCTCGCGCCGCCTCCTCAGCACGGTTCTTACCGCTAGCAACGCCAACACCGAGCATGGCGGTACCGCTATCCTTCATCACCGCGCGAACATCGGCGAAATCTACGTTGACAAGACCTGGGATGGTAATGATGTCAGAGATACCTTGAACGCCTTGGCGCAACACGTCGTCGGCGAGCAAAAACGCCTCTTGCAAAGCCGTACCCTCTTCGACAACATCGAGCAGTCGGTCGTTCGGGATGACAATCAGCGTGTCAACGTTAGCTCTGAGTGCTTCAATGGCTTCTGTGGCTTGTTGAATGCGACGGCGACCTTCAAAAGAGAATGGATACGTTACGACACCGACAGTGAGGATGCCCTTCTCGCGGGACAGCTTGGCGACAACCGGCGCGGAACCGCTACCCGTACCACCACCCATACCAGCGGTGATAAAAACGAGATCACTACCGACGACCGCTTGGGTCAACTTTTCCCGGCTTTCGTTCGCCGCAATCTCACCGAGTTCGGGGTTACCACCCGTACCCAAACCACGCGTCACCTGTTCGCCGATTTGAAGCTTATTCGGCGCAAACGAGTTGACGAGCGCTTGCGAATCCGTGTTCACCGCCCAAAATTCAACACCCTACGATTGGTTTTCCAAACCCCGAGTTCATTTCTTCATCGTCAGTCGTCGTGATCGCATCGCATCGCATCGCATCGCCGTGAGCAACTCTACTTTTTGCACTCATTTTTTCCCGCCACTTTCCTCGTGATGAAATGAAACGCGGTTCGCCAGCTCAAAAAAAAAACAAGTCTCGCGAGTGAGTCCTCTCGCGTGTAGTAGCGGAACGACGACGAACCGCGACCGCGACGACGACGTCTCGCTCGAACGACATCAACGCACCTGCAATCCGCTACTAATCATGCGATTGACCGCGTTTCCACCGCCACCGCCGCACCCGATCACCTTGATCTTCGCCCCGTTCGCCGAGACTTGGACGACGCGTCTCGCCCGATGTTGTCGATGCGTCGGGTTTCTCGCGCTCGTCGCTGCCCCGCGCAATCGTCGTCGGTCGGACACCGCGGTGGCGCCTCCGAGGGTAAATCCGCTCGTTCGCATCGTTCCAGCGGCGCTCATCGGTACGCGCGCGCGCGTTTCGCTCCGTTCTTTGCCGTCGCGCAAACGCGAAATGAAATGAAATCATCACGTCGTCTCTCAGTCGAGTCTTTCAACAAACACCACTGACTGACTGTTCACGACTCAAAAAGAAATGATTGATTGATTGCGAAATTGAAATGCACTTCGGCGCCAAAATCGCAATCCAATCTGGTATGTATGTACAAACAGTTACAATAAGCTCCATCGAGCGCGCACTCGGGCGCGCTCGGGCGCGATTCACCCCGAAACCGTCCCCCGCAGAGGTCGGTGCGCGCTCTCGTTGCGGGGAAACTGGAGGAGTCAGTCATGCAAAACGGAAAACCGACGACGACGGACGTGGACAGCGGAAGATTAAGGGTGAAGAAAACAAACAGACCTCTTCCGAGATGCGCGGACGAGGATCTCGGGTTCGGAACGGTGCGTGCGCGGTACAGCGAGCGGTGGGAAAGGAGGGAGGCGCCCGCCTGTTGATTGATTTACGTTTTTTGAAACCGAGTGGATTACGGCAACGGACGCGCGAAAATCGGGGGTTTTAGCGCGAACGAAGGAGATTGGTGGTGAGATGAGAAGACTGACTGGTGTGTTCGCGGTTGTTTCGTCGCGGTGCGTAGGTAATAACGGATCACATGTTAAAGATTGAGTGGAACGTGGAGACGGGTTGGAGAGCGCCCACAATCATTCCGAGCGGACCGGTTGGGTTGCATCCTTTTGCGCACGTGATTCATTACGCGGTGGAGTGTTACGAGGGTATGAAGGCGTACGTCGATAACAGCGGGGCTGTGCGTTTGTTCCGACCGGAGATGAACATGGAGCGGTTTCGTACGTCAGCGCGGAGGATGTCGCTTCCAGACTTCAGCGGAGTAGAGTTGCTCAAGTGCATCGAGAGATTGGTTGATTTGGACAAAGATTGGATCCCGAGACGCAGGGGTTACTCGATGTACTTGAGACCAGTCATTTTCTCCACGACTCCGTGGTTGGGCTTGACGCAGTGCGCCGAGGCGATGATTCTAGTTTTGTGTTGTCCGGTGGGTCCGTACTTCAAGTCTGGTTTCGTTCCCATTAAGCTGAGTGTCGACGCCAAGTACATCCGCGCTTGGCCGGGAGGTACTGGTAACGTCAAGTCCGGGGGTAACTACGGTCCGACGGTCATTTCTCAGGCTGACGCAACTGCGAATGGGTGCTCTCAGTCTTTATTTGTGTACGACAAGCAAGAATTCGTCACCGAGGCGGGCACGATGAACATCTTCTTCCTCTGGCGTAACGAACATGGCGTGTTGCAGCTCGTGACTCCATCGCTGGAAGATGGAACCATTCTTCCCGGTGTCACTCGTCAAAGCGTCATCGAACTTGGTAAGCAGTGGAATGAATGCGAAGTGGTTGAAAAGATGATTCCGTTTGCGGAAGTCAAGGCGGCGTTCGAGAGAGGAGATGTATTGGAAATTTTCGGTACAGGTACGGCGGCAGTCATCCAGCCGGTGAGCGGAATCGTTTATGAGGGTAAAGAATATGCCCCAACCACACCGTTCACGGATGATATGTTCCAGCGACGACTCACAAACTTCTTGATTGGGGTCCAATACGGTGACATCGACCATCCTTGGTCGCACGTCGTGCCCAAGAAGTATTAACGGACGAGCTGCGTGCTGCTTTGGACGTGTAATCAGCGTCGTCATCATCACGAGTCTCCATTTTCACGTATTGATTTATTTTAACGCGTAGTCATCCTGTACAAATATCGATGTAAGTGAATTATTTCCCAAGATACAACAACAGTGAAAGTCTTTCACTGAAAGACCCGAACAGTTACTGCACATTGAGTTGTTTATGACACGCGGCACAGCGCGGCGCGTCTACGACGCGCATATCGTGCGTTGCGCCCCGTGACACGAGTGAGGTAATCTAACTTTATATATTCCAATGTCTTTTGCTTCGTTCCAGGCGCCGAACATCGCGCGTTCAGCCGTGAAGGCGACGCTCCAACCTCGTGTCGACCGAACGGGGTCCTTTGGTCTTTTAAGTGTTCCGCGCCGAACGAACGGAGACGCGACGCAACAAGCGCGAGTCGTGAGAACAAACGCTTCGAGAAGAACTTTGTATACAGTGGCTGCGCGCTCGCACGGCGACGCCACGCGGAACGTGGCGCTGAAAGCGTCGAGCGCAGACTTCGGTGGCGCGAACGGCACAGTGCCGTCTGGTGGAGGGTCGCGCAACCCGCTCGAGAAATTTGCCAGCGGTCTGAGAGACAGAATGGAAATTGATCCTCATTTCTTCTTCAAGCTTGGCTCTGAGATTTCGATCGACGCTCTCATCACCGTCGCGGTGAACATTATGGTTCGGGGTAGCCCCGCTACGTGGGCCTTCTCAGCTTCTCTCATGGTGTTGTGTCAGCTCTTTACTGCAGTGATTAATGATACACTGATTGTGTACTTTCTGGCGCCCACTAAGTCGAGTGTGGGTAAGATACCGGAGATGGCAAACGTCTTCGAAAAAGGCGACTACTCGCGCACTGAACGTCTCTTGTGCTACCTGAAGAAGGGAAGATTTTACGCCATCATCGGCGCCATGTCGTGCGTGCTTTCCATGTTTTTAGCGCTTACGCTTCAAGGAAACCCGGGTGGATTTACGCAGGAGGTGTTCTTCCGCGCCATCGCGTGTGGATCCTTACACATGGGTATCAGCTCGAACACTCGATACCAACTCGTCAACGGTATCGAGCGTGTGGTGTACGATGTGCTACCGGTGAACATGGCTAAGCTTGTTTCGATCGGCGCGCGTATGGGTAACAACTTCATGGGTGCTCGATTATGGATGATGGTCGCCATGCTGACTGGCTTGAGCTAATTCTTTGTATACAAATTGTAAAACATATACACGCCGTCAATCAATCGAACAGGTCAAAAGCATCCGTCGATTTTGCCCGTTTATTGCTTATTTCGCGACTTTGGCATTCAAGTTTGTCTAAAACCGCATTTAAGATTCGACGCTCAGAAACAATCAGACGTGAGACTGAAATGAGTCGTTCGGATGCATGCGTGGGCGCTTCCACATAGAGAGTCAGTCGACGTTCAACAGCGCGTCGGATGACATCAGCCACAGGGTCAGTCATCAGGGCGTCTGACGTTTGTTTTTTCTCGCTCATACCTCGAGCGACCGTTCCAATGGCGGTGAGCGCATCTTCACGTCGTGTGGTATGTCTAATCTTGTTGAATAATTCCTCGGCGGTCACGCAGGCCCAAATCACGGAGAGCATATCAATAGGCAGTTCTATGTCTACACCAATCTCGAAAGATGCGTCGGGTGCGCACAGCTCGGACGATTCAATCCACGTAAACCGTTTCGCAATCTGCGCGCCAACGATACCCGATAAGGCGGCTGCTGCGCGAATGTTTGCAGTGTTTATGGACACTTTGTCCGCCGGATTATCCTCTTGAGTGAAACCATACGAGTTTAGCAGCTTGGCGTTACCCAAGAAACCGTACGTATTGAATATTTCGTCCCCCGCTTTGACGCCCTCTGATTTCGTGATTTTCACACATAGACTGTCCTCCATGTCATTCGCAGACGCGGCTCCATCGCCAATGTTGACGTCGTGTCCCCCTGTTCGATGGTTAAAAGCGTCAGCAATCGGAACGAGTCCTACCCCCGCGCTTGGACTCACTGTGAACGCGCGACTGCTCACAATGGTACGAGCCGCGTGATAATCCTCGAACGTGCACTGTATACCGTTTTGCTCAAAGCATGGCGACGCGACTTCTTCCCATTCGCGCTTTGCCGCCGAGAGCTCGTCTCGCAGAGACATTTCTACTTCAGTCCCCGCGAGGTATTGACGCTCATCGTCGCTCCAGAGAGAGACAACGTTTGGTTCCTGTTTGGGTAATATTTTTAGATACGGTCCCCATTTCGACGCGTCGCCAAGCGTTCGTTCCACACACAACGCGCTCGAGACGCTGCACAACCAACTCGCCTCGAGCTTGCACTTTTCCAACCTCGTCTGTATCGCATCCATCACGTCTCTTCTACCGCAAGAAGAGGCGGTGAGGCACATGCGAAAAGGTATTGTCGCCAGTGATTCCCCCGCCGGCGCGGACGTCGACGCGATGACGCCTCTGTTCGCGTTCGGGCTCAACGTCGAGCCGCCGTCGAGAGAGGCGCTCCTGGCGGCGAATTCGACGTCCTTGACGCGAACGTCGATGCCACTCTCCTCGCACCACGCGAGAAAGGCATCGAAATCCGATCGCACGCTCGACGACGCTTCTTTCTCGCCGGAGATCATCGAACGATCGGTGATGCGCGTCGACGAGTGCGAGCGGCGCTTCGCTTTGGCTACGGGAGTGCGTGTCTTATTCACAAGCGGGCAACTAAAAATGTAAAGTGTACAGGGGCGTCCTCACGCCTTCCAGAGCGATTTGACCGTCCTCGTGATCCCTTGCCCTTCGGTGTTCAGCTTAAACAACCCCACCGCGGTCGCCGCGGTCAATCCGAGCGTCGCCAATCGAACGCCTCCCCGCGCCGATTTCGGCACGTAGTCTGAGATGATCTGTTTCGCGCAAAGGAAAACCGCCGGGTTTGTCAGTCAAAGAAATCCCATCCGTGCCGCGTCGTCGCCATCCTCCATCCATCCGTTACGTTCTCCTTGAACCCCGACGACGAAACACCGCGTGCGTCGACAAAGGTCTCTCTGCCCCCTGGTGGTTTTCCAACCAGCGGAATCGAGTCGATCATCAGTCTCTCATCAGTCGAAAACGACACGTACAAAGTTGAGCGCAATGTGCGAGTGCACCGGAAGCGCCGCGCCGAGGGCGAGATCTACGGGCAGATTTCCCCCCGGTGCCACCGCTGCGGCGGGTACCAGCGCCGCTAACGCGAACGACGACCCGTGATACAGCTTCATCATAGCCCGGCCTCGATCCGCCGCGAGCACCATGGTTCGGTTCCCGCACTCACTCTCACCCCGTCTCGTCTCGCTGTGACGACACACGGCGAGGTCCCAACCGAGGGGTCGGTCCGGTCGAGAGGTGGTCCACTTTCGAAACGAAACTGGATTTTTAATCGATCGAGTGTTTTTGTCGATGCTTGGAAACACCCCGTTCGGTGTTTTGTAAGCGTCGAAAAATACTTTTCGAAAATTCGATGTCAGTTTCATCTCTACTCGTGTGTGTGCGTGTGTGTGTGTGTTTCGTTTTTCAAAAAACAGACTCGTGCATCGACAGTTGACGACGACGGGACGCGGACGCGACGAAAACGAAACGGAGAATCTCACCGAGAGACGGGCGTCACGCGGAGAGGGAAGACGAAGGAATAAGAGCGAGAGATTGACTGAAACGCGCGCGTGACCATGGGCATCAAGGGATTGACGGCGCTGTTGACGGATAATGCGCCCGGGTGCTCTCGAGAGCAAAAGTTTGAGTCGTACCTCGACCGAAAGGTTGCAATCGACGCGTCGATGCACATCTATCAGTTTATGGTGCGTGCGCGAGATTTAACGTTCGGAGACGCGCGAGGGGTGGGACGATGGATGGGACGGGGTGACTGACGGCGGTGTTCTTGCGTGCGCACGACGTAGATGGTTGTCGGAAGACAAGGCGAGACGCAGTTGCAGAACGAGGCGGGAGAAGTGACTTCACATTTGCAAGGTATGATGAACCGTACCTGCCGCATGCTTGAGGCCGGAATTAAGCCAATCTATGTTTTCGATGGCAAGCCACCGACGATGAAGGGTGGTGAGCTCGCGAAACGTAAAGATAAGCGCGAGGAAGCCGAAGCCGCGCTCAAGGCCGCGCGTGAAGCCGGAAACCAAGAGGAGATTGAAAAGCTTGCGAAGCGAACCGTGCGCGTGAGCAAAGAACAAAGTAAGGAAGTGATGAGACTCGCAACCTTGATGGGTGTTCCTTGTTTTGAAGCCCCGTGCGAAGCTGAGGCCTCTTGCGCTGCGCTCTGCAAGGCCAACTTGGTGTATTCCGTAGCCACCGAGGATATGGACACCTTGACTTTTGCCGCCCCGCGCATGTCAAGACACCTCATGGCGCCAAAATCTCAAGACAAGCCGATCTTAGAATTCGACTACGAAAAGGTTCTCGCCGGTCTCGAACTCACACAAGACCAGTTCATCGATCTTTGTATTCTGTGCGGTTGCGACTACTGCGACACCATCCGAGGTATCGGTCCGAAGACCGCACTCAAGCTGATCAAGGAGCACGGATCGATCGAAAATATTCTTGAAGCCATAGATACTGAAAAATATCCCCCGCCTAAAGATTGGGAATTCGCTCAAGCGCGTGAATTGTTCAAGAATCCAGAAGTCATCGATACGAGTGATCTCAAGTTTACCTGGAAGGCTCCAGATGAAGAGGGCTTGGTTGAATTTTTAGTCAAGGAGAAGCAGTTCAATGAAGAACGCATCCGTGCTGTTTGCGCCAAGATCAAAAAGGCTCGTCAAGGCAAGGCGTCGCAGAACCGCCTCGAGAGTTTCTTTGGCCCACCAAAAATCATTTCTAGTACCATTGGTAAAAGAAAGGTTGAAGAAAAGAACGGTAATGGCAAGAATGGCAAGGCTGGCCTCGCCAACAAGAAGTCAAAGGGTGTGTCTGGTTTCAAGCGCTCGAAGTAATCTCGTTTTAATGTCAAGAGTCGCGTGTCATTGAATCAAATAATCTTCCACTCGCGCGTGCTCTGTGCACTCAACGAGGCCGACTACCCCATAAATCACCATGCGCATCGCGTTCAGTCCTTGCGTCGCTGCACTGCCGGCCGTCGATCGACCGTCGTGTAGCTCTCCCACTCGTCATATCACCAGACCAGCCGCTTTTGGCGTGAGCGAGAGAGTGCACGGAGCTTTGTGTGCCACAACCTTAGCGGCTATGGTGACCCTCACTCCCGTGTCTGCTGCGGTCGCCGCGCCTCCACCGCCGTCCTACAGCGGCGTAGATCCAACGAAGAGTTCTTATATTCAGTCGCTCGTTGAGAAGAGCAACGCAGATAAGGCGAAGAACGACCAAGAACGGTTGGATAACTTCTACAAGAAAGATTTCAGGATTAATCGCGTGTTAGGCGCAGAAGTCTTGAAGGAACCGTGCGATCCACGAGATCCAGAGTACGGATACAAGTGCAGACCAACGCTTCCGAGACTGCCGCAGGATAGGTTCGAAGGATTCAAAGACGTAGAGAAGACAGGATTTGGGAAAGTTCTTGGGGTGGGTGACGTTGACCGCGCCGCGGACGCTCTGATGAAGTCAGAGCAAGAAAAGGCGGACAGTGAAACCGTCGACGAGAATACGCCGAATGTATTTAAGTTTGGCACAGAAAACGCAGAGGGTGAAACGAGCGAATTACTCATGCCACAGTCGTCGGATGAAACCGCTGCGGACACTTTTGCGACAAACTTAGAGCAAGCCTCGTGAAGCAGACGTTGAGCTCTCGATAGTCGCGTACCAAACGGAGTTCGTTTGGTTGGGTCGGCTTCGGTACTAGTGTACAATGTTTACAACGCTAATGTAGTAAGTAACCAGTTGATTGCCGTTGATCTCCACCACATCACTGATTTAGCTTCGCTAGTAAGCCCCCTCAATAAGTAATAGGTCCAGACAAACTACCCGTGGCGAACTGTCGAACAATGGGTTCAGTCGTGGTATCGAACTCCTCAACAGTCCCTTCCCAAACCACCTTACCTTGATGCAAGAAGATAATCCTATCTACTGATCTTCGAATAGTGCTGTGCTGATGAGTCACGACAATATAACTCGAAACACCGCCAATCTCTTCTACGTTGCACGCCTCATCTGGTTTGCAGTGAAGTGAGCGCATCAAGTCCTCCACCACTGTACTCGCCACGGGGTCCAATCCTGCGGTAGGCTCGTCATACATGACGACTTCCTCGATCGGAGTTTCATCTTCAGTGGTATTTGTGCGATCATCTTTGATGATTGCACGAGCCAACGCAGCGCGCTTCTTCATGCCCCCGGAAAGCTGAGCGGGAAACTTATCTTCGCTTCCTTGCAAACCGACAGCCGCAAGACTCTTGCGAACGCAACGCTCGATGTCCTCCTTTGGCATGTCGCTGTGCTCATACAACTTGAAGCCCACGTTTTCTCCTACCGTTAGAGAGTCAAACAGCGCGGCGGATTGAAATACCATGCCAACATGTAACTTTGGATCGGCTTCATCGCTCGCCAACCCAACCCGAGGCTCCCCACGTATGATCACCTCCCCCTCGTCCGGCACGAGCAGACCAGCCATGATGCGTAGGACGGTGGATTTACCGGTACCACTCGGTCCAATGATTCCGACCGCTTCACCCCGTCGTACCTTGAAGCTCGCACCGTCGAGCACAACCTTTGAACCAAACTTCTTCTTGACTCCGCGCAGCTCGATTAGCACCTCCTTATCGTCGTCGGCGTCGCTCGTGGATGCGCCCGCCGTCGACGACTCTCCATCAGCGTCCAGTTCAATAAACCCATCTTCTTCGGTTTGATTCGATCCCCCTTCCACGACGGCGAGCGATACCGCGCCCCGTCTCGGTGCAGCCTTGGATGTCGAGAATCCTCGTCCGATCGTCATCCGGGACGACGTGGCACGCGTCCGCTGCAACCTTTTACCCGCCCCGGCGCCGGCGCATCCACAGCACGCACGTTCGAGGCGCGCGTTCGGCGTCGTCGAGCTCGTCGCCATGACGGACATGTTCACTCGCGCGCGCGCACGACTGAAACTGACGACGGGAAAGGGTGACGACGGGTAGTCAGTCAGTCAAATCAGTCGAATCAGCCACTCTTCAAGTCACCCCTCGAGCGAGGCACCGATTGTGAACTGTCAAAATGTGGAAGAAAGAGTGGAAGAAAGAAGGAAAGGTGTCTCACGCGTCGTTTGCTCGATGGCAACGCAATGCTACTGCTTTTACAAAAATGTCATTGGATCTTCTAAGAAGAGCCACGAAATTCGTGGTGTTTACACGCCTTGGTGACTTCTTCTGCGAGAACCAAGAACGTCTAAATAATCAGACGCTCGTGGGAACGTGCGTGAAGGAACCTTTCTCGCGTCTACTTCCTTCGCCGCTCGAGTTAGACCCTCCGTCGGATTCCTTCGACGATGAAGCTCTTTTACCTTTCGCTCCTTTGCCGCTGGCGTTCTCGTTCAACGTGTAAGCGTCAGCACAACGATTGAAAAGTAAGTTGGTGACCAATCTGTCGATGTGGCTGTACTGATGCGCCGCACTACAGAAAGATTCGATATCCTTGCCACTGAGGTTGACCGTGTCGCGAAGACGAAGCAAACTTAACTCAATATTTTGTCTAGTTTTGAGTGGAATGCGCTTGATCACGGCACGAAGTTGTAAGAGCGATACAATATCTCTCTTCAAAAGCTTTGGTGAAGGCTTCCTTTGTTTCGGAGAGCGGCCGGACGTCTTCGCCACCGGCAGAGCGCGCGTCGTCGTTGAACCAGACATTGAATCTATCACGGGTAAACTCAGGTGTAGTACGTTGCGCGGATCCAATGGTCTCTTCAAGCTTTCGGAGGCTATTTGGTTCTTCTTTGTAACGCTTTCCGAAGTTGGATTTGTAGGTGTTCCTCTCGCCGCCGCCAACATTGACGGGCTAACTGTTTGAACCTCTGGAATATCAGCGTTCAGACCCGGTAATATATCATTCATACCCGCGACATCGTAATTCAAGTTGTTTGCGTTACGGTCAGACGTGTCCGCGTTTGAATCTTCGTTTGAACTTGGTGCTAAAGAAGGAAAAAGTTGCATGCGTGAAAATTCAGCGGGCGCAGACAGAGATCGCATCAAAGCTTTCTGCTCGTCTTCATACGACGAAAGTCCACCCAATGGTATATCAACGCCTTTTTCCAATTCGACCAATAGATCATACAATTCGGTGCCGTGCTGCGGCGTCGCGAGAGTTGATGCCTCGTCGACATTCAGCACCTGCGTGGTCGCGGCGACGTCCAAGTTTTCCAGTCCGGATGCGTCGCTAAAAGGACTACCAACGTCTTTGATCATGTTCACTGGTGTTTCATCAAGTATCGCGTCTCCGTGTTCCTTATCACCAGCAAAATTGACGTTCGGATCGGCGAGTGATTGAAATGAAAAAGAAACCATATGAGGCGGTTGAAAAGAGTTGACGAGCGTCAAGTCTGGATCAAGAGCGCACTCAGATCCTTGATTCGCCAGTTCTAACACTGGCACGGATGAACTCACACCTAAAAATTCATCAAGCTCTTTCTTGGACGCCAAAGCTGCGAGTTTCGAATTCGAAACTTTCCATTTTGTGTCAACTGAGCTTTGCTTCTTCGGCGACGCCGACACGCTCAGGCGCTTCGTCCCCTTGCGCGCTCCCTTCGCCAGCGAAGCGCCTTTATTCTTCGCCGACGTCGCGATCGATAACTTACGCGCGGTTGATTTACCTCCCGTCTTTCCGTTCCCCGCTCCGCGCTTCCCACTCAACTTGGGCGGCGACTCTGTCTCGCTCACAGCTTTCGGCATCTCCTTCTGTCCTCCCTTCCTACTCGTCGCTTGCGCGTGCGTCTCCCGCCTCGTCGTCGTCATTTGCGTCGGCTCAGACATTTCCCGTCGTCCACACCGTCTCTAATCGCCCTCTCTCGCCCGTTTGCCTCCGTCACCGAACCGGTCGGTGCGATAACACTATAAAATAAAGGCGCGGCCAACAAAATCGTCAACCAATCGCAATCGCAATCGCAGTCGCAATCAAGCCACTCGAGCGCGACGACGACGACAAGGGTACCGAAGCGTCGCTCGCTCGAGCACCCCGCACGTTCGATCGTTCCAAAGCGCCCTCCGTGTCCCGCTGTCCACCACCGTCGGCGTCTCACGCGCGCGCGTGTCGACAACCGTCCTCGTCACTCACTCATTCTCTCTCTCTCCCGAGTGTAACGAAACGACCGTTCTCTAAATGAAACGACCGTTCGTGAACCGTGAATACGGTCACCCACTCCCAGATTTCGGGAATCTCGCGGGAAAGAGGCACGAAAGTCTCGAGGGGTGCTTCTTTTTTAGATTTTTTTTTTTTTTGCCAGATGAATGCGCGCCCCGGATGAGACGATGGAAAAAACAACCCAGACGAAGTCTTTGTCTTTTGGATTGGTGTGTATGTGAGCATACACTCTTGGGATTCCCGCGAGCCTCGATCGGGCCTCGAGGCGCTCTGTTCTTCGCCTCTGCGCCCTGGGCGCCACAGCGCGGGGAGTTGGACCGTCGCGAAGAAAATACGAGGGCGACGGTGGAGGAAAACGAGAGGGACGACGAGACGAGACGAGACGAGACGTGACGTGACGAACACGCGAGGACCGGATGGAATGGAACGCGATCGTCGGGGAGCGCGATCGCCGGGGAACGCGATCGAGTCGAGGCACAGGCGAGGACGACGACGAACGCGCACGAGTTGGGGCGCCGAGAAGATTATCAAAGTGGTGACGATGACGGTGTTCACGACGACGCGCATCGCGGCGACTCTTGGCGAAGTGGTTGAACTATCAGATTTACAAACGAAACGAGGACGGGAACGGTGGAGGGATACGATTGTCGGCTCAGACGTTGTGGTGTACGTCGTGGCTGACGACGAGTCGCTTCGCACGCCCGCTTTAAGGGCGTGTAGATACGTAGACACCATCGCCGCCGAACGCGCGGGGACGACGGAACGCGGGTTTTCTTTAAGACATCGAATCATCTTTGCTTATGCGTCCGAGAAATCGCTCGGTGATCGCGCGCGCAGGGCTTTTGAAGACTTTTTCGGTGAAACTCCGTCGAACGCCGAGAGCTCGGTTCGACGCGACTCGGGGATACTCCTCGTCTCGCATCAGCAAGCCCACGATGGACGAACGACGAAGCGTGTGACGATGAGAAATCGTGACGACGAGGATGAGGAGGAAGCGGCGGAACGCGTGAGCGAGGCTTTGCTTGAATTGATCGGGGGTGCCTAGCTCAAGCGAAATCCAGCCATTAAGAGAGAGAGAGAGACTCGAGACTCTGGGGCGCGCCCAGCGGCTGGCTCGTCGACTGTAACTGTTTACTCATACAAATAGATGAGCCACAAGATGGACGTCATCCACTCGAGCGTGCGTGTTGAGAAAATAGAGCCCCCTTTGATGAAACGAAACGCGAGCACGTCGGCGTCACAACGCCGCCGCACTCGACGATTCCCCGTCGCGTGACGCGAGAAACTCTCCTTGATCAGATGTCCTCTGCGTTTTTCACCGCTCCGCTAGCCGCGATCACGCGAACTGCGCCCAAATCTGCTCGTCAAAGCTGTGGGAAGACTGCTGCTCTCAAGCGTGGAAGCTCTGTCACGATGAAGGCTGCCGCGAACCGACTCGGTGATTCCGACGCGCAAAAGCTCGTCGATGCGACGGAAACATTCATCTTTGATTGCGATGGTGTCATCTGGAAGGGTGACTCCCTCATCGAGGGTGTGCCGGAGACGCTTGACTTGTTGCGCTCGATGGGAAAGCGATTGATCTTTGTCACGAACAACTCGACCAAGTCTCGCGCGGGCTACACGAAGAAGTTTGAGTCTCTCGGCCTCAACGTGAACGCTGAAGAGATTTTCTCCTCTTCCTTCGCTGCGGCTGCGTACTTGGAATCGATTGATTTCAAGAAGAAGGCGTACGTCGTCGGTGAGACGGGCATCTTGGAAGAGCTCGACGGCGTCGGTGTGGAATACATTGGAGGCGAAGCAGATGCCGGCAAGCAAGTCACCCTTGCGAGCGGTGAGCTCATGCACCATGATCCAGATGTTGGAGCTGTGATCGTTGGTTTCGATCGCAACGTCAACTACTACAAGATCCAATATGCCACTCTCTGCATTCGCGAGAACCCTGGGTGCATGTTCATCGCCACTAATACGGACGCGGTGACCCACTTGACCGACGCGCAAGAGTGGGCTGGTAACGGCTCCATGGTTGGCGCGATTAAGGGTAGCACTAAGAGAGAGCCGATCGTCGTCGGTAAGCCGGCCGCGTTCATGCTTGACTACATTGCGAACAAGTTCAACATTCGCAAGGATCAAATCACCATGGTTGGTGACCGCCTCGACACGGACATTCTCTTCGGCAACGACGGCGGCTTGAACACTCTGCTCGTGTTGTCCGGCGTGACTACGGAAGAAATGCTCAAGAGCGATGACAACACCATCGCGCCGAACTTCTACACCAACAAGTTGGCGGATCTCCTCTCCGTCAAGCCGGTTGCGGTCTAAGTGCGACGGAACCGTCCATGCTCAGCATTTAAAGAATTGTGTTTGTTTTTATATTCATCAAAGAATCGTGCTCTTTCTATTTCTAAGACTATTTTCTATACCTCGACTTATCGAAATCTCTGCTATCTCGTCTGCGTACTCGACGACCGTGTTCGTCGGCGTCATGACTGCGACTGCGACTGCGACTGCGACGACGACTCTGATTACGTTCTTTGTCGCGCGAGGCTCCCCGAGCTCGTTCATCCTTCGTCTCGCCGTGATTAGACAAGTCTACGTACTTGATTTCCTTGACTTGATGAAGCGCCAGGATGCTTTTCGCTACGGTTTCCAATACTTTCTTAGTTGCACCGTCCACCAGCCGCCACCACGGTGGATTGTTGGGTAACTCCTTGCTCATCTCCTTGGCCGCGAGAAAGATGCAGCCACACGCTATAATGGCTGGTTTAAATCTAACACACACCATCGTCATCGCGCTGTCGTTACACAAGGCCCACGCTCGCCTGATAATATCATCGTCCAACTCGAGGTGCGTCGCTAACGCGTAAGCAAAGGGATGCGGCGGGGAGACGTGGCCAAAGAAACCAAACTCGCGAAGCATAATCATCTCCATACGCTGAGCATCGGACTTGGACTCTTCGTATTCTGGAGTGTTGATCGCCAACATCGACCTCGGCCGATTCTCTTGTCGCTGAACCGCCCGCCTAACGCAGTTTAACACGTCCCTAAGTTTCCTGTCCTTCTCCTCCAGCTTGCAAGAGAGCGTTATCGAGGCAGTTGCGACGAGCTTGACGTCGTACTCGGTGAGGGACTTCTTGCAGTAGAATCGTTGTAGCAGTGTCTGCGCAGTCACGACGACACTGGGCGGAGATCGCAAAAGTAGACACGCCGAACGTATGAGAGCCGCTCCGTAAACTTTCTGCAGAAACTCGACCTCCTCGTCCACATTTTTCAGGCGGGACGGAGTGTTCTTGGACTCCTCATGAGTAATGTAAAAGTTATCGACCGCCGTCGAAGTGTGTATCATATCGACCGACGTGACTTACGTGACTTGCGTCGATAAGTAGGGATACACTTGCGCGAGTGTTGTTCTTTCTACACATAGGAACACAAGAACGCAAGCTTCATCTATCATTCATCAATACATCTATGTGCTAATCCATTTCTACGCGCAATCAATCAATCAACTTAGTAGAGGCGAACCTCTAAATGGCCCGCCTGCGGTTCGCTGAAACTCCAGCGTTCTTGGTGAAGAAAGTTTTCGACTGCGACCGGCAACCTGGAGGGAGTCCGAGAGCCAATGGTGTGATGTCCGGTACCGACGAGCACTTGAGCGCTGTGATAACCGCTCGCGCGCAGGCGATCGAGCTCATGTCGGAGAAGTTTTATAGCCTCTGCGACGTGCAAGCCGTGTAAATCGATGACACCATCCTGGCCACCACCTCTGCTCTGATAGATGGAGTGTGCCGCACCTTCGTGTGCTGCAGACATCTTGGCGGCGGCTTCTCTCCCTTGACGAGAAAGCTCCTTTGCGAGAGCCTTATTGCCAGATAGAAAAGCATTCGTCGCTTGTTCGTAGCACACGTTTCGCACGCGAGCGTAATCCCTCGCTTCATCTCTGTTGGCTGTGTACAACTGCGATACTGCCGCGCCCGTTTCCACCCACTCAATCTTTGTCTTTGCCCCATCCCCAGGACCTCGCTCAATCTTATTGGCAGGTTTCGCCGCTTGCTCGCCCTTTTGTTGAACACTAGAGCTCCATAACGACGCCGCCGACGCTCTGTTGACGTTCGACATCCCTCCGGAGAGGTATATCTTCTTCGGTAGCGGCTCTGGCTCTGGAGTGCTCAAGTGCGCCGCTGAAGAACCTCCGGCGAGGGAAGGAAACGCATCGTCATCCTCAAAGTTCGGTGGAACCTCCTCCGGTACTTCATCATCCATTAAAAGTTCCATCGCCAGCTCGAAGTCTCCCCCGGTATTGATGAGCGCCTCCTCTAGACAAGACAAGTCGTAGTCTGGAAACGCGCTCGCAAGAAACTCCAACGCACCCTCGAAACTCACCCCTCCCGCGCTCTCCTCCCCACCGGACCCACCAAACACCGTCGTCTCCGCCTCTATAGCACCTCCCCTACCCACGCCCGCGTCTACGCCCACGCTTGCACGTTCTCCCTCGTCGTCGTCGTCGCCGTCGTCGTCGTCGCTCACCAGTCCCAGCGCTCGCAACTCCCCAGCCAACGCGCTCGCGTCAGCCAACCCGACCCTCTCTCGAGCGCCCGCGTCGGACGCCGCCCCCGCGGACGACCGGGCGAACACGAACTCGGTCGCCGTCGCTCGCAGACCGCTCCCGCTGGACGCCATGACCGCCCGCGCGTTCGCCGTCGTCCTCTGCGTCTGTGGACGCGCGGACTCTCGGGGCGCGCGCGCTTTCGCCGGGCACCCGAAAGTCCACACATTGGCGTTTCTGGGTATACAATACTACCAGTCGGGCATCCATCATCGGTCGCCCATTAAACTAGCTGTTGGCCTGGTGTCGTAAACCCTCGACACCCCCTCGCGATCGAGTTTTTCGACACGCGAATATGCTTCGCGATTTTTTCAGTCGCGATTACCGTTGACTCGAGAGCGCGACGCGTCGAACGGCCCGATGTCGACGTGGTGCGAATACCCGGTGACGAACGAAATCACGATCGATCGAAGCCCGTCGTCGACGCTGGATGAGAGCGGATACGAAGACGGTGGTGGAAGACGACGACAAAGACGACAAAGATTGGTGCGATTGGTCAACGTCAAGGTGCCGAGTTGTTGTCTTCGCGTGATGACGAGGACGAGCGTTGGGGGGACGGGGAACGGAGAGGAAGGGACGGATACGGGGGGTGGAGACGGGAGTGGATTCGGGAGAGAGGATCTAGATGGACTCGTCGCGGTGGATATCACCGTGGACGTCGAGCGAGGCGTCGTGACGGAGGTGACGGAGGCGAGCGAGTGGTCTCGGACGTCGAGACGAGACGCAGAGTCCTGGATGGAAGTTAGCGAAGACGAGGCTTCTGAAGACGTGGACGTTTTACTCGTCAACGGCAGGTCAAATATGTGTTTGCCGACATTCGTGGATATACACACGCATATTGATAAGGCGCACACGTGTGAACGAAGCAGGAACTTGGACGGGACTCTCGCCGGAGCAGACGCAGCATGCGGCAGGGACGCAAAGTATTGGACGCAGCAGGATGCTGTGAAACGCATGAATTTTGCAATTTCAAGCGCATACGCATATGGAACGTCTGCTTTGCGGACGCATCTCATGTCTGGAGATGAGTCGCAGTGCAAGATCGCTTGGGAAGCATTTAGTGAAATGCGCAAAAAATGGCGTGGGAAAGTCAATTTGCAGGGCGTGTCTCTCAATGTGCTCAGCTTCTTCAGTGATCAATATAAGGCGCGCAAACTCGCGCGCATGGTTAAGGATTATGGAGGTATACTTGGAGCTGCAGTATCCTGCAGTGATGCGGGTGGAACATCAGCAGATGAAGCAACAACTTGTGGAGATGATATGCCAAAGCTTCTCGATGTGGTTTTTTCTATTGCAAAAGAGTTCGAGCTTGACGTGGACTTTCACGTCGACGAAAACGGGAACGAATCTTCTAAAGGCTTATTGTACATCTCTGAAGCTGTCGTAAGAAATCGCTTCAATGGATCTGTCGTGTGTGGTCACTGCTGCTCACTGGCAGTTCAGCCAGAGAACGAGGTGACGCACATCATCAAAGCCGTATACGATGCTGGTGTCACAGTTGTTTCTTTGCCAACTGTGAATCAATGGTTGCAAAACCGAGATCCAACAGGCGAAACGACCCCCACACGTCGTGGGGTCACGAGACTCAAAGAACTCGCGAATGCAAATGTACCCGTCTGCCTTTCCAGCGACAACACACGGGACAGTTTTTTCCATTACGGAGACTGCGATATGCTCGAAGTGTTCAAGTCAAGTGTTTGCATCGCTCATCTTGATCGTCCCATTGGTGAATGGCCACTTGCTGTGACCGCAACACCAGCAAAGGCAATGAAATTGGGCGAAGCCTATGGACTCTTGATACCAGGAGCAAAGGCAAACATGATTCTCTTCCATGCAAGAAATTACAGCGAACTATTTTCTCGTTCTCAGCACGATCGTGTCGTCATACGTGATGGTATTCGTATCAACGTTTCTTTACCAGCGTATGAAGAGCTTGATGAAGCGTAAAGAGTGTGCTGACTCACTCGCATTCTCATTGCTAACTCGTCTTGTATTCCTAAGCTTCTATTCTAATCTACTGAAGACTATTGAAGTGCCTTCTCGAGTTGCTTCTTCGACGTCAATCCTGCGGGTAACGCGCGCACACTTCTCAAGCACCACTGTTTATGAGATCGAGAATGCTTCAAGATCTGTAGACATACGAGAGCGCTTGAAAGTAATGATACCTCACACGCCTCCCACTGATCAAATTTCTGAGTATAACCAAGCGCTTCGAGTGCGCGGCAGATGCACGAAAACCCCGCACGTATCATTGATACGCTTTGAAGATCTGTGTCAAGTTGCATTTGCGATCCAGAGAATAGATCAGAGGCCAGCTGAGTAAAATGCCGACAAATAGTGAACGCTCTTCTTGGACTGTACTTGAGCACGAAGATCATTGACCGGCATACAATATCAAGCACGATCAGGGATATTGGGATCTCATCGGCAGGCAAAACGCGCATTTTAAGTAGTGTTGGTAAACCCATGCGCGATATTTTTTCAAACTGCACGGATGATACGGCAGGTAGAATGTGAGCACACGCCACCAACAAACTTGAACGGAAGGTGTGCAAACTTGTGTTGTCACTTTGTAACGCCTGTAGGAGCTCTACTAGCATTTGATCGCTCGCATCTAAAGCATAAAGAGTTAGAATGTCAATAATTAGCCCTGACGTAGACAGCCCGTGCATTGACGGAGGCGTTGGCGCCATGGAAGCATCCCAACGCACATGCCTGACAACGGGCTCTAATATCAAGCGTGTGTCCCATCCGATCTCGCCTGCGGCGATTAGATCCATACTCCGCAAAATTGATGCAGTGTTTCTTGTCAATGGAACTTTTGCAAGAGTTTCCAAAAGTCCTTCGACGATTTGGCCCATGAGTGTCGCACAAATCGTCTGGAGTGTTACTAGGTTGTTTTTCAGACAAAAATCTCGTGTGCGCGCCAGATGCATCAAAACGCTTGCCGGATGCGTATCGCGGACGAAGCTACCATCCATCTCACCTGAACCAGTGGTGATGACGTGGCTAAGCACAGCCAACATAAGCTGGATGGAATGAGATGAGTCTTGTTTCATTCCACTCGCATGCACAGATGCAAGGATTGGAAGCACTATCCAGAGAATCGCATCACCTGCATCAATTAGCCGGCTTTTCTCGCTCTTGCACGCATCGAACAATTCGTCACAGAGATTCATCATCGCACTCGGTGTTATCATGTCTGCATATTCGTCCGAATTTTCCCACACTAATTCCCTGAATGCGAGAAGTAAGTACGTTGGTGACTTGTTGGTAGCTTTAAAGTGAGCCAGCGCTGGAAAAAAACGAAGTGCCGTGAATATGATAGCTGCCTGGGACGCATGAGATCCAGCAGCACAAAGTAGACGTCTGTACACCAAGGAAGGCGCTGAAAGTATACTTGGAAGTAGCTCGTGTATGAATTTTGTTGCTACCCGAGTCGTTACGTTCGCTCTGTTATTCGAAGTCAACCTGTTTAATACGGAAATCACATCACGCTCCACTTGTGTCACTTGCCAATCTTCATGGAGAATAACGGATTTGCGGACCCTTTCGAACCTTTGACTGCTAAGAAGATTGTCAAGCAACTCGAGGAAATGTTCCTTTTTTGCAGACCGCAGTTTCTCTAATACAGATTCTCTGGTAGCGCAGTCAACGAGCGCTTCAAGAAAAAGGTCAACTTCCGACTTGGTTGAAACAGGTTCAATACCCATCATATTCATGTTCTCCAATCTTCCGTCGCACTCGTTCACTTGTGCGTGGACAGGAACATCCAGTGTCCTAGAAAAAAGCATCAACAACTGCCTCACCGCTGCCTCATCTGTAGCTCCGATCGAGCTCGTGCGCAACTCATTCTCCATGCTCTCTCGGATATCTGATACACTATCGAATATAGCCCTGTGAAACAGATCTGTCATCCCGCAATGCACGACTAACTCGGCAAATAAAGCTGTGGAGACAAACCACTTGGAGCGTTTACAGAAAGGATCAGTCGGGGTGTCGAGCGGTTCGCCATCTACATCGATCAGATTTCTACGCCAGACGTCGAAAAGAATCATAAAGACAGAGATTCGAGCGTCCCCTTTGACGCGCTTCGTGTCTCGTATGATCCGGTGCAAGGCCGGAAGGACGACGGTGTTTAGCATTCCTGCCTCACCAGCTGCTGAACTACACTGACCAAGCACCTCGAAGATTGGGCTCACGAGTGACTCCAGAAGCACCTCATCCTCGTCATATGAGAGCCTACGAAGTGCGCTTAGCGCCGAGTTCGTCGACTGGTACACCCTTCCACTCATAGCAAAGACTTTCTAGCAAAAGCGACGAGCTTTTTGGGAACGATGTAAAGAGAGATGACTGAGGAGAGTACGATTAAAACGAAGTCTGACGGAGTCAAAACGTAGAGAAGTACTTCATCGTCACTCATAAGTGAGATCAACGACTTCTGTCGTGATCGCGCGCGAACGCCGCGGAGTGTGGGGCACGGACTTCTTAGAGGAGTAACTAAATTCTACCTAAAATTCTATCAAGTGTCAAGTGTAGGTGAGCTAAATCGCGTGCTTCTTGGCAGCTTTTGCTTTTTGGTTGTGGTGCTTATGTGCGAAATCTTTTGTGGTGAGACCGCGAGTCGAACGTCCTCCTCTGACCCGGCCAGTGCCGTGACCTTGCTTACCAGAGCTTTCCAGTCCCGTCTTGCGCGTGTTGTTTGTGTGTTCACCCTGTGCATTGTGCACAAAGTCTGGCGCGAAGCGAGCTTTATTGCCACCTGCTCCGAGACCTTCAATCTCCAATTTTGATGACATTTCGTTCGCAATCACTATGCGCGAAGCCTCTTCTGCGTTGATAGCCAAGATTTTCTTTGCATTGTCTCTTGGTGCGTTGTAAACTTTCCCATCGAGCACGTAGAAGATGCTTTTTGTCGCTCGCGAGTTTCCGTTGCCTCCCGTGTTCGCATCTACATCTTCAGTGCTCAGCGATATATTGGAGACAGGCAGATCATCAAAGCTGTCGTCGTACTCGTCTTCGTATTCGAGTTCAAGCATGGTCATCATAGCTCGTTTGTCGGCAGCAGAGTGTTCAAGGTCTACTTCTCTGTTCACCTTTCGAGCGAGGTAGTACCCACGTTTAACGGTCGAATCTTTGGGAGTCGGTTTGGACGACGAGTTTTGTCCAGAGGATCCTAATGATCGGACCGAGTGTGGAGGCCAACCGAGCTTTCTATCCATCATTGAGAGGTTCACCGGGAGAGAGTTCTCGAACAGGTTCTGAACAATTAGTTCAGCATTCAAGCCATAGTGGTCCACGCACGCTTTTGCGAATCCTATCCCCAGATCTGGAAAGATTGTCCGTATTCCTTGTATGACTTCGGCTGAAGTAGGAGGTATTCCCACGTACTCGTCGTTTGTGGTGTCTTGCTTGGCCACCACAAGCGAGTCAGCACCCTGCAGCCCAGCAACTATGGCATCCAACTTTTCCTGAAACGCGTTTAAGCCCTCAGGATCATCCATAACCGACCTGAATGATGACAGCACTTCAGTACGAATCGAATCGAGACGTTGACGAAGATTGGCGCGTTGGGAGATCCAATCCCATGCTTCTGGGTACGCCTTCTGAAGTGAGAGCAGAGAGAAGGCAATGTCTAGCACATAAAGGAGAATTTCATCGATGCCCTCTATCGATATTTCGCCCTGCAACGATGCCGACGTGATACGAGATGCCATTTCATGCAAATTATCTTCGATATCCTTTCCAGCTCGAGCGAAATCATCCATCAAGGTTGGTAACAACTTCTTAGCGCCCTCGAACAGTTCGTGAACTAACTCTGGGTTCTCCTTACCGTACAGAACCGCAACATCGATTAGTTTTGCGACATCAATCAGTCCGAACTTGACGATGAGTCGTGAACGCTCATCCTCAGAAATACTCGTTCGCTCGCGCGTTCCGTCATTCACCAATCGCAGTAAAGTCATGAAAACTCTCCTCTCGAGTTCGTCAGCGACTAGAGTTGAAGCCGCCCTTGTGGAGATACCTTCGTGCGCGGCTTCCCATTCAAACGCACGCGTTTTAAATTGTAAATATGTGTCCACACTCTTACCTAAGTGTGCACCCTCTCTCGCTACGTGCGACCAGAACGCTCCACTCGTCCTCCGAAGTACGTTCCCGAGGGCCTCAGAGAGCACTCGGCGCGCCTTTCCACCACCCTCGCTGAGGTCATCGTCGTCGCCTGGGAGATAGGTGACGTAATCCGATGAAAGCCGACCGGACGGGGTCGGTACCAGGCACTGGTCACGCGACATCTCTCCCCCACTTAACTTTGACGCGCTCGACGGCCAGACGCCACTGCTTCTTTGAACCACGTTTGGTTGCGATGTTTGCCGTATGTAACTGAAAACCCATACATTTCTGACGCCTCTAAAAGCGCGCTACCGGCGCCGTAAGAGAACACACGGACGTACACGCGACGCCGACCTCAGTTCTAGACCAGTGCCGCCAGTCGCAATGGGAGACGAACTCGACGAGGTTATCGGCTTTCTGAGCGACAAGAATCCTACGGTACGAGAACAGGCTGCTCAAATCGTTCAAGGCTTGACTGGTACCGATGACGGCGCGAAGTTATTATGCGCTAAAGCCGACTCACTCGTGCCCAAATTGCTACACGCTCTCGGCAAAGAGGGGAACGAATCCAAGTATGCTGCTACTGCACTCGTGAATCTCACTCATGATCCAGAAGTGATCGCTAAGGCGGTCAACAAAGGCGCGGTGGAGCGCGCTATGGATGGGCTCCGTGACAGGGACGGCGCTCCGGTGGACTTGTTGTTGTCCATCTTAGCGAACGTCACAACGGCTGAGAGTGGGGTTCACGTGATTAGCCAAGAGGGGAAAGCCTTGGAGGGATTCTACGTGTCCAAGCTGATCCAACTCTTGACCACGGGTAAACCAGAGGAGGACTATGACCAAGCCGCTTCTGTATTGACAAATATCACCCGAGACCCGATTGGGCGGCGTGTCTTTTTAGATCCGAGGCGTGGTCTGTTGGCTTCTGTGCTTCCGTTTATGAGCCAGGCAAATGAGTTAAGACGAGAGAGGGTAGCAGCGGCACTTCGAAACTGCTGTATGGATGACATACAACGAAAGTTGATACTCGACTTCGTTAGTCCTGGTGCAACTGAGAGCGAACATGAAGTTGTCCGCGCACTACTGAGACCGATCAGTGGTAAGAAGGTGGGTGCTGAATTGAACGACCATGTTCGCCAAGCATGCGCAGAAGCAATATATGCGTTGGCAAAGGATGAGGAAGGGTTGTCAGTGCTCGAAAAGCTTGAAGCGCCTAGAGTACTCCGGGATGGATACGAACTCGAGGAGCACGCAGAGACGTGCGCCGCTTTGGTTGCGAGTGGAGACATCTTCTTGAAGAAGGGCATGGTACCAGAAGATCTTCAAGAAGGTTTGAATCAACCGCAAGCTGTCGAAGTATTGGACGACGACGAAGCTATGGTGATGATGGGCCCTGGTATGATGACTGGAGGCAACTCTGGCTTTATCAACTCAGTCGACTAGATCAATTATTTCCGAGACATGCGCCGAAATGATCGTCACATGGGCCGGTTGAATGTAATTAAGTAGCCACTAATTTTCAATAGCGCACTGAATCCAACACACGCACCTAAGCGCATCAACTCGACGGCATTAGTTCCGATTGGCACGAATTAATTTAATTTATTTAAATCATCAACTTGTATGTGCTGGTCTACTTTAGGACATGCTGTTGTCGACGCAACGATGGTAGTACGTGCTGAAAATATCACTGATGCTTACGAACGCGCTTTGACGCGTACTCCATCCTAGAACGTCTGCGTACGCCGAGTTCTCCAATATCCGTCTGTGGTGCAATTAATTTAATTTATCAGATAATTCCGCTGGGAAGAGCGATTTGACGTTTTCCGTTTCGTTTACTTCGGAAAGTCGAAGATCTGTTCTTTTTATTGGCAATTACGTCAAACCGCACTCGAAAATCCACGATAACGATGAATAAAATGTTATTTCCGAAATAATTGTTGCATAACTAATCTAGAACTCAAAAAGGAACGTGAGACGTGACCATGCGCACGACTCCGCGATGAGAACGATGACGAGAATGTCATACGACAGGCCTTGGGGTGTTCGAGCACTCAGTTGCTCCGCAATCAGCCCTCTTGAGTCGATTGGACATCATGTAGCTTCTACGTCGCAGAATAAATTATTGTCCATTTTGCGTCGGACTCGAGACACCATTGATTGTAGTACATTCGTTTTCTTTGTTTTTCTTCGTTCACCACGCGCTCGTAACTCAATGTTTGGAAAGCGCAAAGAAATTTTCGAGTTGGTTTAGCTCGAAATAACGTCGGGATCCCAGGATGTTTGCGCGGTTATTAAAATTAAAAATTAATTATTTACATGAAGTTTTCCCAGCTTGGCGGCACTGACGAGAGCCGATTCTACGTGTACGCAACGACGTGCGACGTTAGATCTTGCTGTGTGTGGTGATGATCCATATTTTTTCATTAAATTTTAGTTACTCCTACACGTTCTCAACCTCCTCTATCTGCCTACAACGCTAGGTACACACTATCCACTCAACTCTTAAATCTCAAAGGTACAAAGACTTCCCAGAGGAGTGAACCGCGACTACGCCTCGACCGGCTTCTTCATGACAATGAGGTACATCGGGGAGAAAATACCGAGATCACCACCCTTTTCAAGGTTCACAGCCGCCTTGAGCAGCATGGTGTGAACAGCTTGCGTACCCTTGGGCGCAAAACCGATGAACTCGAGCACACCAGTGAGGATGTGCGTGAGGTAGGCCGCGCGGCGCGCGGACTTCATGGCTTGTTGCCATGGAACGGCACCAAGCGTGGCGCGGTCAAAGGTGAATTGGACATCGAAACCCGCAGCCTTGGCAGCCTCGACGCAGTCCTCAATCGTTCGCACTTCTGGGAGAGCGTTGCCTTCAGCAATACCATCAACGACATCAACGTGGAGCTTGTTGTTCTTGTCGTACTTGTCTGTTCGGAGCCACTCGTACGACGCAAACAACGCACCCGGCTTCAAGACTTGGAAAACCTCCTTGTAGAGCGCGGTGGTGTTCGAGGCGTGGCAAGCTGCTTCAATCGCGTACGCGCCATCAAACGAGCGTCCCTTGAACACCTTCGAGAGGTCCATGAAGTTACCTTGGACAATCTCAGTCAGGTGTTGAACACCAGCTTCTTGGTTCAAATATTGGCATCTGCCGACTTGATACTCATTGATGGTGATCCCCGTGACCTTACCACCCGTAGCCTTGACGATGTTGCGCATTGGACCACCGACGCCGCAACCAAGATCCAGAACATTCATACCTTCCTTAAGGCCGATGTTCTCCGCGATAGCTGCAAGTCAAAAAAAATGAAAGGTTAGTCACCCAATCCTCGATTATCTGCCCTAAACTCGTCGTGCGGTCGTGTATTGACAAATAAAACGTACCAACTTCTTGACGGACGATTGACGCTTCAAAGCTTTCTCCCTTCTCCCGCGCAGCAAAGTGGAAGCTCTCGCCCCAACCGTACTCATAAAAGTCCGTAATGAGAGAATAAAACTTGTTGACAAATTCCGGCGTCGAGAGGATGCGAGATCCGACACCCTTTCCGTCCTCTTGATCGAAGAACTCATTGTACGACTGGATGCCCCGATCAACCATGCTCTTCGCCATAGCGCCAGTCTTTCCGCCGAACGAGTGGAACGGGTTCTTGCGGAACCAGGACAGCTTAACGGCAACATAGACACCACCGACAATGGTCACACCACCGACGATCGTCTGGACCTTCTTGTCCTCGAGGTGTCGCATAATTTGTTCAGACGCCATTGCTGTGGATATGTGACTTATGTATCCGAGGGCAAGGCGATCTGTGTTCTTTCGTGGTTTGAAACCGAGACACAAACTGTAGGAGGCGCGACGCTCGGTTTACAGCCGTTGTGCGGCGGTGTTTGCGCTTCCCGGACGCTTGCGTCGGAAAGTGCGGCCGGCGTGCGGATGGTGGATCCTGGTACGACGGTACGAGTGGTCACGAGCGCTTCCCAGACGACGTCGACCTTTTCCCGCGCAGCGCGAAATCATCGCAACGCTTCGATGGAAAATCCGCGTGAGAAAATTACATAGCGTTTCCCATTTGAATGTATGGTTATATGCGTCGATCTTCTTTTCTGATTGAATTGTAAATTAGGTCCCGGCGCAGACCCTCACCGAGGGATGCGGCGGCGCAATCTTTGGTTTGAATGAAAATTTTACATTGGTAGCCAAACTTAAGGAGGGGATATTCCTCCCCATCCTGGAGGGCAGTTCTTTTCACCACTGGGAGGAGGAGAACAAAGGCGGTGTGATGATTTACTACTGTAGACGTGCATTCTAATTAAAACTTGCATCAACTTATAGTCCTGTTTATACGTGTTTGGAATGTTTTGTACCGTGGGTTGTGCTTTCAAGACCGAGAGTTGCCATGCCATGTTGTAAGATTCTGCTTCTGGCAATTTCGCGCGACTCTTGGTAACCGAGGGAGGCAGTGCCACTGTCACCGAGCATTGACATATCTAAAGAGTCCAAAGGAAACTTTTGCTCACAGAAGTTAATGTGATGTTGCTCCCACGGGAACGCCATGCAGTCCTGGATGACTTTCCTACCGGAACTGGTTTCTCCTTGCCCGATCGGCGCCCAACCACCAAAAGTACTGCCGTGGCGTTCGCACGCCATTCTATTGTATCCATCGTGATCATCGTCAAGGGACTCGACAATTTCTTTATCGACTTCTCGAACATCCTGATCGTCATTCTGATCGTCGTACCAGTCGGGAACGTACCCTCCTAACACCTCCTTGGCAACCGGCATGGTTTGCGCAATGTAACAGTTCAAGTTCATGCAGCGGCGGGGATCGTCGCACTTGCGAAGGCAGTGAGCACCCATCCAAGCATCAATCATGTCAACTTCTTCTTCGTTTTTGATGTGCTCCATGATTTTTGCCAATCCCTTTTTCGTGAGCATGTACTCTGGTGTACCAGCCCATCCGCAACGCTTATTAAATTTGTAAAGATACACAAAATTTTGCTGGTTGTACATCGTCTGATGAATCGAGTTTGCAGGCCAAGTTCCCATCGCATTCGAACGGAAGCGCTTGACAAGCTGTCCACTATCAAATTCATCCGGCTTGAGCCAGACCAAGTCTGCATCGCCGGGTAAGTTGTCAACCAAGTTGTTCAGGTCAAGCGGGCTCACAGAATGCAGCCTATAAGCATCGGATTCCATGACCACGAAATGCTCCTGTTGCTTCTCCATGGCTTGTTTCCAAATGAGAACATGAGTCAGCAAGCAACCGATATGGTGCGCGACTTTCTCGCAAAACTCAAAGTCACACTTGTGCCCGTCTCGTCTGCTCGCCTCGAGGACAGGTGCGAACCACTGGACATTCTCCAGCTCACTCTTCTTCATCCCGAAAGAACCGATGGCATCGAGTGCGGAATCAAGAGTTTCTGGCCATTTAGCTGGGTACACAGAGTCCTGAATCTTGATCACACTGTTGATGTCGTCGTCATCCATTCCGGTGTACTGCTTGACGATACCCACCAAAGTGCCAATCGTCTCTGCTCTCGACTTCTCATCTTCGCTTCCCTTGACGCCGTCGCCCATGATGTACACCGGAACCTTCAGCTTGTCAACCTTTCTTTGTGATGTAGAGCTCTCAGCATCTCCAGTCGAGTCCGGCTCGAAGCTTGCAAGTCTAGCACCTTGTCCGTCACCTGAGATCCAAGGTGCCGCAGCGTCATCATCCTTGTGATGGTGGTGATGGTGGCGACCGAGTCCGGCACCGTCTTCGTCCATTGCATCCCTGTTTGCCGTGCTCTGATACGCGATCAAGGTTCCGAAACTTAACAAGCCGATCGTAATCGCAATGGTCCAGAATCCGGGCCTTGAGCGCCGCGGACTTGGCTCAACACCCTTCTCAGGATCGTCTTGCTCGAGCAGGCACGCTCGCTCTTCCGCTCGGGGGGACATCGTCGACGGCTCCGCTTGTTTGAATGATAAGCGATATTCAAGTTTCGTGGTTATCCTTCCGCGTCGATCAACTAGTGCCGTCGTCCGCCTGCGACTGCGGTTGCGCAGCGAACCACTGCACGTCATATCTCCGTGGGGATCGTGTTTCTTGTTCAAAGAGAGAGTCCATCATATACGTATGGGTAATCAGTTATATGTGGCTTTCGTGCGCTACGCAGGCGTTTGCTCCTGCCGAATGCGTGAAAGCCGGCGTGAGAGCCCACGTGACGACAAAGGTTTAAGCGCATATGAAGTTTCCGTTAAGAAGAATTCCGATTCTATTATTATAAAGCTTTTCAATACCTTGCGGGCCGGTCTAGCTAGCTAGACAAAAAATCACGGTTTCGCCGATACCTTCACCATAGAAGCCCGGATGAGCGTACCTCCGATGATATAACCCTTCCTGAACTCCTCGAGGATAGTATCTTCTTCTGCTTCCTCACTTTCTTCGCGCATGATCGCCTCGTGGGAGTTTGGATCAAACGGGGCGCCAACACCAGGCACAGCCTCCAAACCTTGAGAGGACAAGATTTCCATCAGTTGCTTGTGCATGTTCTGGTACCCCGTGAGAATCTTTTGTTCGCCTTCGGTCTCACCCTTAATGTTCTTCTCCGCGAGGTCAAAGTTGTCGAGGACCGGCAGGAGCGCCTTGACAAAGTCACCCTTTGCCGAACTAGAAAGGTTCTCCTTTTCCTTGAGAGTACGCTTGCGGAAGTTGTCAAAATCGGCGTTCAGACGAAGGTACTGATCCTTCATCGCTGCCACTTGGTCCTCCATCCCAACTACCTTGGCGTTGGCGTCGCCAACCAAGGTTTCGCACGCAGCAACTTCTCCCTTGATGGAGGCGAGGAGCTCGGCGACGTCGCCGTCATCGCCAAGAGCAGATTCAAGCTCCCCAACGAGCGCGCTGAGTGTGCTTTCCGCTGGAACTTCGACCGTCGCTTCTTCATCTTCGACTACTTCGACTTCTGGGGCCTCAGTTTCGGCCTCAGTGGTCTCGCTCTGCTCCGTAGAAAAGTCTGTGTCAGTCGCAGGCGCTCACGCGTTCTCTGTGATACCCTATGTGTTATGGTGCCAACGCCTCTAAACGCCGACTGAACTCGTTCAAAACGGGAAAAGAATCGCCTTCAAAGCATTCGCGCATGGTTTTTACTTACCTCTTCGTCACCGGAACGCAAGACGATGCGCTGACCTCGCGAGAAAGTCGTCGGGCGTGCCGTGCTTCGGCCCTTGGAACCCGTCCGAAGGTTCAGGGAGCCCGCGAGACCCGCAGATTTGGCGAGCGACATGGTGAACATGATGGCGCGACGGTTTCTGTATAAACAGAGACCTCGATGACCGGATCCGCACGTTGGCTCGGAGCGTCGATGTGACGCTCCGTCGTCGCGTTTGCGCGAAAGCACACCATCTTCCAAGGCCTTCTCGGAGTGAGTGACGTCCCGGTTGACGGTTCGTGACTCGCCATGTCCTATGACAAAGTAAAGGAGAAATTCATCGATGACTAGACGTGCGACCGGGAACTCCGTGACTGTTGGTGAAACCGAACGCGATCTGTTGAAAAGAAGAAGCGCTTCGTCCTCAGCTCGCGGCGGGGAAGAAGATGTTCGACGAACATGAGAAAAGAGCCTTGATGCTCAGTACGCTGGCAGGGCTCACGACGTCGGTCGGTGGGATGCTCGCGGTGACGAAGAGGCCGGACGCGAGGGCTCTCGCCGCTCTGCTGGGGGTGGCGATTGGGGTGATGACGTCGTTGTCTCTCATCGAGCTTTACCTCAAGGCTGCGATTGAGCGTGGGTTTGTGACGATAACAGCTGCGACATTGCTCGGGGCGGGTGCTTACGCGTGCATTGCCCCGCTTTTACCGAATCCCGAGGTTGGAGTTGTGCAACCGACTGAGAGAACGCGAGCTTTGAACTCGAGCGCAAAAAGTGTTGACGAGAAGGAACCGGACGGGGTTGGAGGATTGAGTCGCCGTAGATTACTCCGTTTAGGTATACTTATGGCTATTGCTATGACTCTGCATAACCTCCCCGAGGGTTTCGCGGTGGCTTGCGCATCCTTCACTCCAATAGGTCCAACTATGGCTTTTGCGATCGGTCTTCATAACATCCCCGAAGGAATCATCACTGCAGGTCCTGTCTACGCCGCAACTGGAAGTCGAGCGCGAGCACTACTACTTGCAACGGCTAGTGGACTATCAGAACCTATAGGAGCCATCATCGCGTTGAAATTCATGAGACCGTATCTTACACCAGAGCGCCTGGAACATCTCTTAGCTGGGACAGGAGGCATTATGATGGCCGTGTGTGCGCTCGAACTATGGCCAGAGGCGAAGAAGTGCGGACACGATGATCAAATGTATCGGGGCATCATTTTCGGTGCTTTACTGATGATTGCCACGTTGTACATGGGTGCGTGAAACGAGTCGTCGTGCATGTTCATCTTTCTATTAGCTATACAGTAGACTACCTTCTATCGCGCGTTTGTAGTTAAATCTAGTTTTCTAGCGTTGGAACATTTTCCAATTTTCTTCTCGAACGCTCTTAAGATCGCCAACGTTGTGCAAGTTGCGTGTGCTCGGGGCAAGCATCGACTCACACTTGTCAATCGAGTTATCTCCGATACCGTGCATTGCTGCTCTCATCCTGCGTTGCATCTTTACGTTTTCAGAGTAAGTTTTCCAGTTTGCGGGAGCCTCAGTGGGATGTACATAAGCAGAGCCCCACGCTGCGTCCTCTTGGGACGTCGTCAGTAAATTTGGTACTTTCTTTTCCCTAACTAAGTCAACGTCTTCTGTGTGGGAACTCATTGCTTGTGACTTGCCGAATGTTGCAACACTAGTAAAGAATACGTGCTTTTGCTCCGCATCCACGCTGTTGACTAGAGAAATGCTATGTTTCGAGCCTGGAAACCCGTTTTGAATATCAGAGACGTCCTCTTTGACTAGTACCCCACTTTGAAAGAGAGCTGTGATGCAACGACGCAGTGCAACGCAATCATCCTTGAATCGTAAATAATCAGAGTATCCACCTTGATCAGTTATGAAACGAGCAAACTTGTTGTGCAAATCTTTCGCTGCATCCTTTTTCTGTAACCGTTGGAAAGCAATAGGACCTAGAGATCGAAGAAGACGCCGCCTTTGAGCTTCGTTTCGGGCATTCAGCATTCTCACACCAACATCTTCAACAGCAAACAAAATGATTCGGCGGAACAAGAGTTCACTGCATCCCAAACTATGTCGTCCGATCATTTTTATGAACTTCACATAGACGTTGCATAGCTCAGGTCGCATGAGAAGCTCTTCAAAGGCTGACTTCAGAACGTGAGCTAGTACGTGATCTGTGTAAACACCGTACATGACCATCTGCTTCAATAAGTTCTGGAATGTATGCTCGTCAGCTTCTAAGTTGGCAAACGTCGATGCCATCATCAACACCTGGTTCTCATTCCACTTTGAAAGGTTTTGTCCCAACAATATTGATAGGTCTGTTGGGTGATCGTTTGTAGGATGACCGAAAGCACCACTCCCACAGACGAACAACATTTGACCACCTCGTGGTACAACGAAAGTCGTTGACTTCGATGCAAAGACATTTTCTGCTCGGACTTGATAGAGGGGATGCCGCTTGATCTCCTCAAGTCGCGATTTATTCTTTATGACGCGATCTTCAGAAGATATATCAGGCTGCATTCTACGAGGGCGCGCTGTTCCTTGGATTGTTCCGTCGCCAAGTTGACCATTCTCGTTGGAACCACAAACAAACACATCGCCCAATGTGGTCAGCATGACTGTGTGAAAATCGCCAGCCCCGACTTGAACAACGGATACATTGATCATGTCAGACATTAACGTCAGAGAAAAGCAATCTTCGTTCGTGTGCAAGCCAAGCTGCCCGTGACGACCCAAGCCGCAGACGTACACTCGTCCGTTATCGGTAAGAGCGACTGTGTGGTCCTTGCCCGCTACAATTTGCGCAACTTTAAATGTGTTCCGTGGCCGTGCGACGCTAGGGCTCTTCTGAAGATTGATCTCATGAAGCTGATCGCGGTACTCCAAATCTACAATGTTGGCTGTGAGCTCATCCATATCAATTTTTGGTGGCACACCACCAACCAATTCGTCATGAACGAGCCTGCGAGGCAGAAAGATATCGGAGTAATCGCTTGTGCCTAGTTGGCCGTGACTGTTTTTCCCGAAGCCATAGACGAAACCAGTTTGAGTCAAAACCAGTGAATGTGCACCGCCACAGACGACTGCATTCACTTCCACATTGACGAGTGCCTCAACAAGTCTCGGTTTACTGCAGTTAGTTCCATCTCCATGCCCAAGTTGTCCATGCTTTCCCGATCCGAAGCTATAAATTCGTTCGCTTGCGGTCACAATGAGTGTGTGAGCATCGCCTGCAGCACAAGATCGTACTTTAGTGGATGCATTCGCTATCCAATACATCCACTTTGGAATTTTGTGCGAGCGATTCTTGCCGCTCTCACCGTGTCCTGTGCAGCCATCAATGTCCGTTCCCCACGTCAAACACTCCTGTCCTTTCGTTATCAGAACAGAATGTTGTGCACCGGCCGCAACGTCCATACCTTTCGTATCGCCTATGGTGTCCAAGTTCACGGGTACGTCCTGAGACGACGATGTATTCAGACCGAGTTGCAAGTGTTTGTCTGAGCCCATCACGAGAATTCGTCCATCGTGATCAATGTATGTCGGATCAAGACTCTCAAGAGTTTCGACGTCAGATTCTAGCAATATCAAAGCATGATTATCTCCACCACAAACTTTCTTCACCCGAGACCCGATTGGGAGCTCCAAAGCCACAGGCTTGACAAAGCGGTGCAAATGCGGAGGCACTCCGCGCAAATTCTTCAGTCTGGTCTCTAAAGCTTTTACGTAGTCTTCGCTCGTTAGCTCACCCCCGCTCTTTCGCATAGGCAGTAAAATTTCACGATAACCTCCCATCACCCTCTTTTCCCGTTCCATCTCATCTTTTGGTTCTTCTCCTACGTTCGTTACTGCGAGCTTGGCTATGACTTCCAACCGCTCCGGCTCAACCTCAGTTCCGTCGGGCCGACATGCTGTCTCCTCATCGTCCGACTTATCCGCGGTCCGGTCGTGATCTAAACGCAACTCTTTAACTTCATCCGGATTCTTGAACCCGTGCGAGCGTCTATTTCTCCATTCCATCGTGTGAATCGTTTCGACAAACTGCTGTCTCAGCGCATCCTCCTCCGTGTACTTGAGCGTGGGCAGCCCCCACGCGTTGAGTTCCTCCTCCGGTTCACCATCTTCACCGGTCTCGGCGCCCGTCGCGATCACCCTCGATATCACTGGGACCTCTTCCACGTCCTCATCCTCGTCGACGTCGCTCGACATGGCCTCGATTCGTCGTCGAGTGCCGAGTGCAACTATCCGTCTGTTCGTTTCCCCTCTCAGTTCGTTTCCCCCCGCGGCTCGGGAGGGGTTCGTGCAAGCGGCCGACGTGGGCCATCCGAAGGGCAAAAAATACCGATCGATCGAGTCGATCGGCGATCGAGTCGATCAAGTAAATAGTAAAAGAAAGTCGATCAATTACGTTGATCGGTGAAAAATATCGATATTCCTAATCGATGGGACCGCATCGATTTGATCGATGGGGTCCACGATCAAATCGAATGAGTGTTCCATCGATTTTCGCTTTCGTGAAAGCAACGCTCGATCGATCGGATCGATGGGGAAAGGGAACGAAAAAGCAAAGAAGAGTAAAGAAAAGTTCGCCCGCCCTAACGCGTGGGTTTCCTCGGTTCGCCTCGACGTCACTGTAAGTCGCGCGCGTGTACACCCGGTCGACGCCGATCTCTCACGCATCTGATTCGTAAACAAGAACGCGAGAAAAAGCATGGAGCTCAACGCGCACAAGGTTATCCCGCAAAAAAAGCCGGTGCTGGTGTGCATCTTGGATGGCTGGGGAGAAAACGAAAACTTGGACGAGCACAACGCTGTGCACGTGGCCAAGACGCCGACGATGGATGCACTCAAGGCGAAAGGTAGCGACTACTACCGAACAGTTCAAGCGCACGGTACCGCCGTTGGCTTGCCGACGGACGCCGACATGGGTAACTCCGAAGTCGGTCACAACGCTCTCGGAGCTGGAAAGGTTATTGCTCAAGGCGCGTCCCTCGTCGACATTGCCCTCGAGTCAAAGAGCATGTTCTCCGATGCGGGCTGGTCTTACATCAAGCCTTCTTTTGAGAACAACACTTTGCACTTGATTGGTCTCATGAGTGATGGGGGTGTCCACTCCAGAATGGACCAAATTTTTGGCATCATGCGCGGTGCGATTGCGGACGGCTGCAAGAAGTTGCGCCTCCACATGCTCACAGACGGTCGCGATGTTGCGGACGGTACTTGCCACAATTACATGAACAAGCTCGTTGAAGAGCTTGATTCTTACGCTGCTCAAGGATGCGATGCGAAGGTTGCGTCCGGTGGCGGACGCATGGCTGTGACCATGGACCGCTACGAAGCCGACTGGGCTATGGTTGAACGTGGCTGGAAGGCCCACGTCCTCGGTGAGGCCGAGCACAAGTTCAAGTGCCCGAAGGAAGCACTCACGGAACTCAAGAAGGGTGGTGCCACGGACCAGTACGTTGAAGCTTTCGTTGTCGTTGACGATGAGGGCAAGCCGGTTGGTACCATCGAGGATGACGACGCCGTCGTCATCGCCAACTTCCGAGCCGATCGCGTTGTTGAGATTTCGAAGGCTTTTGAGTACGAAGACTTCGATAGCTTCGACAGAGTTCGATTCCCGAAGGTCAAGTTCGTTGGTCTCATGCAATACGACGGTGATCTCAAGCTTCCGGCTAACTACCTGGTGCCGCCGCCGCTCATCGAGCGCACGTCTGGTGAATGGCTTGCCAAGAATGGTTTGAAGACGTTCGCGTGCTCTGAAACACAAAAGTTCGGACACGTCACCTTCTTCTGGAACGGTAACAGATCTGGTTATTTCAACGAAGAGCTCGAGACTTACGTCGAGATCCCGAGCGATAACGTTCCGTTCAACCAAGCTCCTCTCATGAAGGCTCGTGAAATCACCGCCGCCGGCAAGGAAGCTCTTCTTTCCGGCAAGTATGATGTGGTCCGCATCAACTACGCCAACCCGGATATGGTTGGTCACACGGGTGACATGGCTGCCACTGTTGCCGCGTGCGAAGAATGCGATGCATGCGTCAAGGAACTTCTCGATCTTGTTGAGGAACTCGGCGGTATGTTCCTCGTCACTGCCGATCACGGCAACGCAGACGATATGGTTCAACGCGACAAGAAGGGTAACGCAATCAAGGATGAAAACGGCACGCTTTTGCCACTAACATCCCACACTTTGGCCCCGGTGCCGGTCGCTATTGGTGGGCCGGCTCTTCCGGAGGGTGTCAAGTTCCGTGACGACTTGCCGAGTGCTGGGTTGGCGAATGTCACCGCCACGTACATCAACTTGATGGGTTACGAGGCCCCGGCTGAAATGGAACCTTCGCTGATTGTCTGATCGGAAAAGGTCGCAAAAGATTCGTTTTTTTTTCATATCCCGCAAATAGCAAACTTCGGCAGTAATAACAACAAGAACATGTAGAAAACACAGTCTCACCTCACTTGGTGGCGTGAGCGATGATACGCCTAGGCAGCACCTCGACGAATCGGCCGTGCCCGACCAATACTCGATATAACCTCGCGTCACGTTGCACGCGGGGAAGACCACAACGACGCTCCATGATCACGCCGTCTTCTGCGCAGGCCTCCGCGCCCACGTGGGAAGAACTTAAGAGTTCCCTGGACAGTGCGAGCGACACGGCGAAGAGGCTCGAGTCGGACGCTGAGGCTCGCGCGCGCGGCGAAGGACCGCCGCACCAGGACAACAAGCTCAGGCTTTTCGGGGCCAAGGAGGAGGAAATTCGAGTGACGTTCTATCGCGATCATGCCGGTGTGAGTGAGAGCTCGTTTTCTAGTAGCCGATGACGTCAAAAGCGATGGATAGAAAAGTGAAGTTGAGAGAAGAGGACGTAGACTGACATTGAACCGCCTCTTTTTGCGCGCAGTGGTGCCCCTACTGTCAAAAAATCTGGATCATGCTGGAGGAGAAGCAAATTCCGTACAGAGTTGAAAAGATTAACATGCGATCGTACGGAGATAAACCTCCAGAGTTTCTGGCAAAGATTCCAAGTGGTTTGCTGCCGGTTATCGAGATAGACGGACAGCTCATCACGGAGAGCTTGGTCATCATGCAAATTCTCGAGCGAGAATTTCCGGACCACCCGACGTTACCTGAAGAAGATTTTGACAAGGCGAACGTTCTCTTGAAGCTCGAGCGACAGCTCTTCTCAGATTGGTGCGGTTTAGTGTTTAGACCTTCGATGCCCGGGCCGCTCGGAGCACGAGCGGGCTTTGAAAAGACTCTCGATAAAGTCGATAAGGCACTTGGATCGACGCCTGGACCGTGGTTTCTGGGAGGCGAACGACCAAGTATCGTCGATTTTCAATACGTTTCTCACGTTGAACGCATGAACGCGAGCTGTCTGTATTGGAAAGGCCTTCAGTTGCGAGGAACGCAGCGGTGGAAAAACTTAGAAAATTGGCTCCTTGCTTTCGAGTCTCGCCCAACCTATCAGGCTACAAAAAGCGATTACTACACACACGTCATGGATATCCCCCCTCAGTATGGACCTGGGTACCCCGATAAGGGAGCTGCGGTGGACGAGGCTGTGCGAGTGATCGGTGGAGAGACGAGCTGGAGGCTCCCCGTGCAACTGTCATCTGACGGTCTTGAACCGCTTCCATCTTCGATGGACAGAGGCGAAGAGGACGCGCGGCACGAGGCGGCTTACAAACTGATAAAGAATGGTTCAAACATTGTGAAGTTTGCTTGTCGTGGAATGGGTGAAACGGGTCGGAAACAATTCGGGGCACCTCTTGCAGATCCGTATGCCGTGCCTAACTTGAACTATGAAACCGACGTCGACACCTGCTTGAGAGTAGTAGCGCAGGCTTTGATTGACGGAACTGCCGAAAAGTCGAGCCAAACTCCAAATACGAGTTCAAAAGCGGAATCTTTACGCAAATGCTTGGCGTATCTTCGCGATCGTGTTGGCGTTCCAAGAGACATGTCGTATCCAGCTGCGATGCAGCTGCGAGCTCATTTGAACTGGGTCAGCGACAGTTTGAAATGAATACATCTATATTTTTTACATTGGCATGCTCTATCATCCCTAGTTCGTCTATTTCATCGACCATCTAGTCTTCTCTCTCTCTCAATGACGCCCCAATCAAACTTCATGAGTAAGTTCGTCGTTAGTTTCCCCGGTGGTTGGCCCGGCGCTGGGTCTGAGTAGTAAGCAGTGACTTTCGCCGGAAAGCCAGCGCTATCAAGAATACCACTCAAAATACCCGCAGCGAACGCCCCACAGTTCAAATGGCCCAGGTCTTTGGGAACGCTCACAAACTTGTTAATGAGCAACTCCTTATCAGACATGAGGTACTCGTCTTCGTTGTACACTTCAAGTGAATCAGCCGCGCGCCCAAAAACATTTCTCCAGAAGACGCTTTGGATGAACTGCAGTAACGGTAATAATCTGTGTTCCCTACGAGCACTGCCACGTTCACGAAAACTCTGGGACTCGTATATACGTCTTCCGACATCCGAACCCGCTTCCTCGAGCGCGCGTTCGAGTTCAGTCGTATCCTTTGACCGAGACTGATGATATTGAACGAGTTCGCTCAACAGGAAAGCGTACGACGACTGCGAGACCTCATGCTTGCCTCGGCCGAGACTGCGAGTGTACGGATCCATGGAAGACACCATTGCCTTGGACTCCGCGCAGTTTCGGCCTCAACCGCGCCCGAAAGTATCGTGTCGACGTCCGGTTACCGCCAGTTAGTTGTCGTCCAACTGCCCTGCCCGGGGTACCTAGGGTTAGAGCACAGGGTTTAGGAGCGCGTTCAGCTGCCGCTGCGGCGCGCTGCGACAGAAATTCGCGCGTCCACTCATCCTGAGACATCGCGCGTAGCTTCTCGAAGTCCCACAGAGAGACGCTACCTCATTTGGTGAAGATATGGGCGGGATCCGAGGCAAGAGCGCGCGCAAGCGCGCCAAGATGGCTGAAAACTCGAAGACTTTTGACAGACTCACCGGTCGCTTCTACGACGAAAAGGTTGCGATGCCTTCAGGAAAGGTCAGTCAGGGAGATATGCTGAGCGCGCCGAAGAGCTTCAGACGGTTTTTAGCGGCAAAGGCAGCCGCTGAAGCCAGAGAGAAACGGCGAGAGGGCGAGGAAGAGACGGACAAAGACGAGCCGCCGGCCGATGAAAAAGTATCAGAACTGCAGAAAGTTCCCTCCAAAGGCGACGATGAGACTGTCGAAAACGAAGATGCATCATCTGATGACGGTGAACCTGACTCTAAACACATGAAACATTCGAAAATCAAGCCTCTTGTCCGGGCAAAACCTGACAAAGGTGATGAAAGGTTGAAGGAAAAAGACGAACGTGTGGCGGCTGACGCCCTCGCCGCTGAAACTGGGAAAAAGAAGAAATATTTGTCTCTCAGGGAGCGGAAGAGGAGAGAAAGAGCTCTGATACGAGCGGAAAAGGAGGAGGAAGAGCGATTTTTGCGCGGAACCGGAGCCGAACCCAGGTTTGGAGAGGTTGCCGAGGCACCACCGACCATTACCTTGAAGCGAAAAAGCGGAGGGAAAGGAGAAAAGGCCGTTCCAATCGCGGACAGCGGCCACAAGATCGTCGAGATTGCTGAAAATGAAAGCGGAGGAAAGTTTAACAGGCAATCCAAGATATTTGAGGAGCTAATGTCCGCCGCAAAGGGTACCACTAAAACCAAGAAGAAACACCAGACGCAAGGCTTGAAGCAGCAGGCAGAGATGGCACAGCTACGAGCTCAGGTGATCGCCGACTATAGATCCATGAAAGGGCGTCCGATGCATAATGGACGCAATATCAAGTTAGCTGCGAATCCTTCGAAGCTTTTCGCTGGCGCTGGTGCGGCTCTTCAAGGTTTGTCAGGCGCAACGCTCCGCAAAGACAGGCGCTAAAGATTTTGATTAGTTCTAGGGACAACTTCACGTCCGTTGTAAGAGTATGAACAAAGCGATTTTAGGTTTCAAGTATTAAAACGAGCGTTGTCGATCTAAAAGAAGTCTTGCAAGGCGTCCATCTTGAGGTCATCCTGTTGCAAGACACGGACGGCACCAACAGTTGCCTTGGCGCCCGCAATTGTCGTCACCATTGGGATCTTAAGACCAACTGCCGTACGTCGGATCTCACGACCATCCACCAAATCCTGGGCATCACCCGAAGAAGTGACAACCATCATATTGACCCCACCGTCGCGGATCATGTCACCGATGTGAGGTCTACCCTCATGGACCTTCTTCACTCTCGTAACTGGAACACCAGCCTTTTCTAAGTGGCTCGCCGTGCCGCCGGTAGACAAGACCGTGTACTTCATCGCGACGAGATCACGTGCTATGTCAACTATGGCATCCTTGTCACCATCACGGACAGAGATGAACACGTTGCCTTGGGCCGGGAGACGCTGACCAGCAGCAAGCTGCGCCTTGCAGTAGGCGCGGCTGAAGTCTTTATCAATGCCCATCACCTCACCAGTACTTCTCATTTCCGGGCCAAGAAGAGTGTCTGCACCCGGGAACTTGTCGAATGGAAGGACGGCTTCCTTCACCGCAACGTGGTTGAGCTTAACTTCCTCAGTGAAGCCGATTTCAGAGAGGGTCTTGCCAGCCATAACCAACGAGGCATACTTGGCCAACGGATGGCCAATTGCCTTCGCAACGAAAGGCACGGTACGCGAAGCGCGCGGGTTGGCTTCGATAATGTACGGTTCACCGTCCGGAGTCACGGCGTACTGAATGTTGATGAGACCAACGACTCCAAGTCGCTTGGCCAACTTCGGGGTCCATTCACGAATAGTTGCGAGGGCAGACTCAGGGATCGTTTGGGTGGGCAAAGAGCACGCAGAATCACCAGAGTGAACGCCAGCTTGTTCAATGTGCTCCATAATACCACCAATGACCACATTACCGTCTTTGTCGCAGAGAGCGTCGCAGTCAATCTCAGTCGCGTTCTGAAGATACTTGTCAACAAGCACCGGTCTTTCCGGGTCGACCTCGACCGCCGTGTTGATGTATCGTCTCAAATCAGCGCTGGAACCGACGATTTCCATCGCACGACCACCGAGAACGTAGGAGGGTCGCACCATGACAGGGTAGCCGAGCTTCTCGGCAACCTTGAGGGCTTCATCCTCAGAGCGGGCAACGCCACCAGGAGGTTGAAGGATGTTGAGCTCTTCCAAAATTTTAATCCAGCGTTCACGATCCTCAGCGGCATCAATCGAATCCGGAGGAGTGCCGAGAATCTTAGTGAATCCGTTGCCGGACGCCGCCGGAATCGGGTTCTCCTTGAGCGCAGCCTCGAGCTTCGTCGCAAGGCTCAACGGAGTTTGGCCACCAAACTGAACAATAATACCCTCCGGCCGTTCGACTTCGCACACGTTCAACACGTCTTCGACCGTCAACGGTTCAAAGTAGAGTCGATCAGAGGTATCGTAGTCAGTAGACACAGTCTCCGGATTACTGTTGAGCATGATGGTTTCGTAACCAGCATCGCCAAGCGCAAACGCGGCGTGGCAGCAGCAGTAATCAAACTCAATACCTTGGCCGATGCGGTTCGGACCACCACCCAAAATGAGAATTTTTGGCTTCGCCGTCGGTTCAGCTTCGTCGTTACCGTCATAAGAGGAGTACATGTACGGCGTGTCGGCTTGGAACTCAGCAGCGCACGTGTCGACGCGCTTCATGGACGGCGTGCATCCCTTTGCCTTGCGCGCAGCGCGCACCGCCATCTCGTCGGTGCCTGGGAAAGCTTGCGCAATCTGTCTATCGCTGTACCCGCGCTTCTTAATTTGAGTCCAGTCATCAGCGCCAATGTCATCCAAAGACTTGAGAGACTTGAGCCAGTTTTCTGTTTGATAGAGCTCACCGAGTTGACGAATGAACCAGGGGTCCATCGTGGTCAAATCAATGATTTCCTTCTCAGAGAAGCCAGCCATAAAAGCCTCGTGAATAACAACAATGCGCTCCGGGTTCGGGATCGTGAGGCCCTCACGAATTCTGGAAACATCGCCTTGCATGAAGCCATCCTTCTTTTGCAAACCCCAACCAGAGAAGCCCGTTTCAAGAGAACGGAACGCCTTTTGAAAGGACTCTTGCCACGTTCTACCCATAGCCATGGCTTCGCCGACAGACTTCATTTGGGTCGTGAGCACAGGTTGGGCACCCGGGAACTTTTCAAAAGCGAATCGAGGAATCTTGGTGACGACATAGTCAATCGACGGCTCAAAGGACGCTGGGGTCTTGAGAGTGATGTCGTTCGGGATGCCATCAAGGGTACAGCCAACCGCAAGCTTGGCAGCCATCTTCGCGATCGGGAAACCAGTCGCTTTGGAAGCCAAGGCAGAAGAGCGCGACACACGCGGGTTCATCTCAATGATCATCACTTGACCATCAACCGGGTTGACGGCCATTTGGACGTTGGAGCCACCGCACTCAACACCAATCTCACGAATGATAGCGACAGAGGCATCGCGGAGGCGCTGGTACTCCTTATCCGTGAGCGTCTGGGCCGGAGCAATAGTGATAGAGTCACCAGTGTGCACACCCATCGGGTCAAAGTTCTCAATGGAACAAACAATGACAACGTTGTCGGCAAGGTCACGCATCACTTCGAGTTCATACTCCTTCCAGCCAAGCAAAGATTGCTCGATGAGGACTTGGCTCGTCGCAGAGGCATCGAGACCACCCTTGACGATGTTTTCAAACTCAGCCATGTTGTACGCGATACCACCACCGGAGCCACCGAGGGTGAAAGCTGGGCGAATGATGAGCGGAAAAGTACCGATGTCGGCGGCGATGTGTTGCGCCTCAGCCCAGTTGTTGGCGGTGCCAGACTGCGGCGTGCTCAAGCCAATCTTGTCCATCGCATCCTTGAAAAGCTGACGATCTTCAGCCTTATTGATCGCATCGAGCTTGGCACCGATAAGTTCAACGTTGTGCTTCTCCAACACACCAGTCTCGGCAAGCGCCTTAGTGAGGTTGAGCGCAGTTTGGCCACCCATGGTTGGGAGGAGGGCGTCCGGCTTTTCGCGCGCGATGATTTGCTCAACGCTTTGCGGAGTCATCGGAGTCACATAAGTACGGCTCGCCGTTTCCGGATCGGTCATAATAGTCGCCGGGTTCGAGTTGACGAGGACGACATCGTATCCCTCGGCGCGAAGCGCCTTGCACGCCTGAGTACCAGAGTAATCAAACTCGCACGCCTGCAGGGTTCGAGAAAAAATCACCGTCAGTCGTCCGTTCCCGCTTTAATCTCCCACTAAATCGTTCCCGATCACCAACGATCATCTCTCCGCCTCTCGTTCGTGCCTCTTCGCCGTCCGCACCCCCCGCGACGCGCGCCAAACGCGCCGTCTAGTTTGAAAAATTTTCAAAAAAACCAGCCGCCGCGTTTCAAAAAAAAAAACAACCCCTCGATCGAGAGCCTCGGGGCCGACTCTTCCGCCGTCGCCACCGCGTCGACGCCCCCACCGCGCGAGATCGCGCGCGCGTACCTGTCCAATAACAATCGGACCCGCTCCAAGAATCATAATCTTCTTAATGTCCGTTCTCTTTTGGCTCTTCGTCGCCTGATCCCAGGCGCGGAAAACCTCGCTCTCGCCCGAGGCGGCGACGCGAAGCGGACGTCTCGACGGCGCTTTACCAGTCCGTCCGGTTTTACGCGCCGTCAGCGCGGCGCGCGGCGTCACCGTGGACGTCAGCGCGGACGAGGTTGTCGACCGCATCCTGTTGGGCACAAACTTTGACGCGCGAGTTCGGTCGCGGTTCGTCGCGCAGTGACACATCCACCGGCGCACCTCATCCGTCATGCGCCACCTTCGTCGGCGGGCGCCCCACCCGGCTACCCGGGCGCGCCCGCCGGGTTTGAAATTGAAAACACACACTTTCGCGGGGCGCCAACGACGACGTCGCGTTTGAAAACACACACCTTCGTGGGGCGCTAACAATACCGCCGCGCGTTCGTTGAGGTCAGACGCGACGAGTCACGATTGGCATTTTGTTCACCCACCGACGCCTCGTTTGATTTTTGAGCGTCGTCTCGCGCGACACCGCGACGCGAGTCGGCTGGAGCCGCGCGAAGAGATGGGGACGACGGAGCGAACGACGCGGGCGCGATCGAGAGGAGGGAAAGATGGGAGCGCGAACGCAAAGGAGAGGAAACGGTCGTCGTCGTCGTCGGTGTCGCGACGGTTGGCGACGCCGAGCCCGAGCAGAGGAGGCGCGGGCGGGAGCTCTCGAGGAGGAGGAGAGGAAGACGCCAAGCCGTCGAGCGCGGAAAAGCTGAGACGGTTCGTGCCTAGTTGGGAGCTTAAGACGGTGGAGTTGACGGCAGAGCGTGCGGCGAGGTGGCCGATGTGTCTGGCGATAGCGATCGATAAGACGTCGAACGTGAGAGCGTACGCGGTGACATCGTTTGCCGCGTTTCTAGTAACCGTTTTGACGTACTTGGAGGCGAGCGACATCACAGGGCTTGGAGCGCTCAGAAAGGTGTTGAATCCAGTGGCAGTATTCGTGACGTGCGAGTTTTACGTGTTAATCACGGCTTTTGTGGTACTTTTCCCGGCGACATATGCCCAGGCGGTGATTGACGACAAGGAGGAGGTGGATGAAAGCGATACCATTCGTTCGCTCAAACTCCCCGCAGTAGTGGCTGAGTTTGCGGTTGGGAGCAAGGTGGCCATCACACGCCTAGCCAGAATCATTACGAGAGATTTTGCCCTCTTTATGACGGCTTATCTCCTCGGTGGGAGTCTTACGCTATCGGTGGGAGAAGATCTCGACTCTGGCACCTCAAGTGTGCAAGAGATGGAAGGAGGAGTCTCCGTCAGGACGCTCGTGCAGTAGTGCTCACCAAAGTGAGCGACGTGATTTAGATTTTGCGTTTCGATCCGCTTCAAAATGCTCGAAAAGCGATAGTGTAAAACAGCTAAACGGAGGGCCGATTGCTTCTCTGGGCGCGCTCTTCCTTAAGTTTGTAACAGACAGAACCAGAGTTTAGTCGTCATTCAACGGCTTCGCATGCGCGTCGCACACAATTCGTGCGCGTCGCAGAGAAGTTTCGGCGTTTTTACGTCCTTTCGGCGCCCGCGTGAACGCTCGTTCAATCGTAAATCGACAAAGCCGATGACGTCCAGCGACGGGGTTGACTCAGAGGTGATTCGCACCGGGACGTGTTTTTGTGAGCATTCTCGTGTCACGGTGACAGGCGAGCCCGTCGCAGTGTCGATATGTCATTGTTCCAACTGCAGAAAGCTCTCAGGCGCGCCATTTTCTGTTCAAGCGCTGTGTAAAGCAGATCAAGTAAAAGTGGAACATGAGGGTGACGTTCTTTCGACAGCGTCTAGCGCAAATGTCGATCGGTGTCGATGCGTCAAGTGTGGTAGTCCAATTTACGCCTCGCTCATGAAAGTATGTCATTCTTCTGTCACGCATTCTTCTCGCGTTTCGGTCATCACCGATTCGTCAACTTGTTCTTTCGCGTCGCTCCACTCGACTAACTGTTCTTTCGTGCTTCGTCACTGTCAGGGAAAAATGACGGCAGTGCCGCTAACGATTCTCAACACTCCCGGTGCGTCTAATAACTTAAAGCCGACGCATCATATGTACTATGGAGATCGGATATTTGACGTCAACGATGATCTACCCAAGTTTGTTAAGTCAAAGGGAGAACTCTGGACGCCAGACAAAGATGTGGCGGTGGATGAAAGTTGACTTTCTCCATCCACTGAGGGTCGATGCGTTCCGTAAATTAAAGCGTGTAATAGTCAAATCTTGTTTCGTAGGCTAACTTTTTGAAAGCACTCGCGACTTCACTCGCCTGAATTCGACGCGTAGCTCAAGAAGACATGTCACAAGTCTACTTTTCACTCCACCTCTGGCTAGCTCGGGTGCTCGGGTTGCTCAGCCGTCAACTGCATTCTCCGTCGCAGCGCCGTGCTGGCTACGGTGAGGTTACTCGAAGAGACGAATTTAGAGAGATAAGCAATCATGGGAGGCGGTTTAGGTACGTCTACGTAAAGTTGTGCGCACACGCGTCCCGTCTCGTTTCGCTTCGTCGCGTGGTGAATCGTAGAGTTTTCTCGAGTGATTCTTGCACACTGACGCGTCTTCTTTCGCGCGTGACAGCTTTCTTGCACAAGAAATCATGGCACACCGCCGGTATGGCGGTACAAGAGGATGTGTGGAAGCGGCAACAGGCTGCCGAGCACGAGAAGAGGAGGCTTGAGGAGTTTAAGAAGGAAATTGAAGAGGAACGCAAGCAGCAGGAGCTGCTGGCTGAGGCGATTGCGTCGGGGCACGTCACCAAAGCACCGCAAGAGCGTTTGGAATTCATGTACAAGGGACAAGTTGGACAAGCTGCACCCACTAGCGTGGATGATCGCGTGATTGGAAAGAAACGTTTCGACATGCCGGTCGAAGAAGGTAATAACCTTCAGGCGCAAGCAGAGGTGCGCGAAGAGGAGATGCACTCGAAGAACGAGGCTTGGAACAAGCTGAATGCTGATCCTCTGCTCGTCATGAAACAACGCGAGTTACAGTCGAAACAATACATTACGAACAATCCCGTGAAAATGGCACAGCTGAAAAAAGAAAGTCGACACGATAGAGACCGCAAGCGCGCAAAAAAGGATGCTAAGCGTGAAGAACGTCGTGAGAAGAAACGCGCCATCAAGAGGGAGGTGCGGGAAAAATATAGGCGATATGACTCCGATTCAAGATCGAGAAGTCGAAGCCCACGAGAAGAGAGACGCCGGGAACGTTCACCGAGATGTCGCCGGGACTCTCGCTCTCGCAGCCCAAAATACGATAGGCGCTCGGACCGAGGTCATCGATTACGTCGGGATTCCCGTAGTAGACGTGATTCTCGGGATAGAGAAGGACGAAACAATGATAGAAATGATCGAAAACGCCATCGAGATGACATCAAACGGGATGAAGCCCACGCACAGGATGCGTCTAAGGGCTATGGTTTGACGTACGCGAGCGAAAGAGCTGAGGATGCAGCAGCAATCCGAAGGGATAAGCGATCGAAATGGCGCGACGAAGAAGCCAAACGCGCTCCTGAGCGCGAACCTGAGACCGAGTGGCGCGGTGGCAATAATGCAGGTCATAGAACAGGTCGCTTATCGGCTGAGGAGAAGGCGAGACGTCTCGCGACAATGAGTGCAGATGCAAATGCGCACGACGAAGCTCGCATAGCGAAACTGCGTGCCAACGTGGGAGAACTCGGTGGGGAGATGAGTTTCGTAGACGAGGCCGCTAGAGCTCCGGATAGGCACCACAGCGAGACGCCAGACTTTATCGCGCACGCTCGTTCGTCAGTGTACCGCGAACCAGACACTCGTCGAAGGTGACATAGTTAGAATTAGAAATTAGGGGGAAAAATTGTGTTGTTATTCAGATCTACTTCGATTGCTGCAAATGTGCGTAGAGCTGTTTGTGGGATGGGGGAAATCATTATTGTTTGTAGCATTCGTAGTTTTGTATCTTGGTACCATCTGCGCCATTTTCAACTTTTGGGATGTGTACAAGTGGCGCACGAGTGCGAGCGCTTGTTTTAATTGTACATGTCCGGAACTTGTTGATCGAACGTAGGGACGGTCAAATCGTCGTCCACCATGCCACCCATGGCGGCCCAATTTTCTGAGAAAATGTCGCCCCAGAAATCGTTTTCGTCCGCCGTGGACTTTTCCAGGTGCTTGCGGCCCTCTTCCTCACCTAGCAAGCCAGTCATGAAGTTCTCAAAGACACCTGGCGCCAAGTCGTTGATAGATGGCACCGTCGCGTCCTCAACAGGTGCTTTCTGTTGTCTGTTATATTTTCTCTGCGAGGGCATGAAAAGAGTTGAAATAGTCAGTCACATACTCTTGCGGAGAATTTGGATGAGAAACGGATAAGCGGGAACCGCGCGAAGTCAACTCTCTGCGATGAACGCACCTTTCTACCAACCTCCTCTTGCTCGAATTCAGGGACTAAGTGTTCTGCAGCAGAGTCACTTGGGCTGACGCGAGCGCCGAGCTCTTCTCCAGCACCCATTGCCTCAAGTTCAACGCGAGTGTTCGCGAAGAGGAATCTTTGGTGCGCCTTTGCGGAAGCGTTCGCTTGGTGGATGCTTACATCGCAGATTCTGCAGAGGAAGGCGCGGTCTTCGTGGCAGACGACGTAGACTGGGTTCATCTGGCACACGTCGCATGCGAGTTCATCACCAGCGTTGCCTTTCGGGGTTCTCAGTGCCACGCGCTGAGTGCTCGAACGGCCTCTCTTCTGCGCTTGCCTGGGCACGGTGTTTACACATACAGAATTATCTCAGGTTAGTCGCCGTTCCACGAAATCCGATTTGTGCGGTCGACCCCGCTTGAACGGATTACGCTCGAGCTCCGCGGCGTCGACCGCCGTCGCCTCCCATTCTCCGGTCGAATGTCGCGCAAAAAAATCATTTTTACGCGTTCGCCGCTTTTCCCGCCCCACGACCCCTCTGCGTGACGCGCTCACGGCGTCAAGCTTTCTCAGTGGGGTCTCGCGGGCACCTCGCGAGTTTCACGCGGCGTAATCTTATTCTTCTAAGTTCGTCACGAGGCGTTCCCGCGAGCCACGAGCGCGCGCGACGCACCTCGAATCGCACGATGCGCAATTAGGAGCGCATGCGCCGGTGTTAGAGTCGATGCGAAGCACCGCAGCCGGCGCTCCAGCGCACTCTCCGCACGTCGGCGCGAAGGACATTTGAGCTCTCTTTTGGAAACGGTTTCGCGGTTCAAAACTCTCGAATTCCCAAGGGAGTCAAGTACGACCGAACGTGCGAGCGGTCGAACGGGTGTGCCGAAGTGGCGCCGAAGTAGCGCCGAACGACGAGTTTGTAGCCGTCCATCCTCGGAGATGCGCTCCCGGTTCACGAACCGTCAGATAGTCAGAGGATTTTTTTTTGGATTTTTTTTGCGCGCGAAGGGGGGCTCATTTTCTGACGTGTCGGCGTTCGGGGTCGGGCTGTCGAGTCAGGAACCAGAAAATGAGACAGAGGAATCCGGATAACGAAAAGCAGAAAAACGTGTGTGTGGTTGTTCAACAAATGTGTAGTTGTCGAATGAAGCTTTAATCGCCTCGATCGATCACTAGCTCGTGTTCTGCGGCTCGGGCAAGAATTTCCGGGAAGAGCGCCACGGCTAAGGATTCCAGAATGACGAAACCGATGTGGCGCACGCACGTTTGGCTCTGCAAAAGCGAAAACACTTCATGTGCGGCGCGTGAACTCGCTCTCGTTCCCATGATGGTTTGCACGTTTTGATTGGTGAAAACGGTGACGAGGGCGCTTCGTGCGGTCTCACCTTCACGAGTGAGACGCTTCGGCGTGTCTGGTGGATACGGAACCTCTGGCCAGACTACTCGGCGGAGCCACGCCAATGTGCGCGCCATGGAACTGGTGCTTCTAAAGTCTCGAACTCGATTCGACACGGAGCGCTCGATGGAGAAGAAGAACTCGAGCGTTTGTCGAACCAGTTTGACTAAAGCTCTGCGCATCATCGGTTTCGACTTGAGTGAAAAGACGCACTCAAAGAGATCGAGAACGGGACCATCCATGAAGCCTTCAATATCAGCCATGAGTTCATCTTTGGTGTCCTCTTCGCCCTCAGCTCGGAATACTCTGTCCACATCTCTAGTAGAAGGAGATTTATCTATACCATCATTGCCGAACTGTGCAGTGGTGGTTGATTTTGCGGAATCAGATTCCGAGTAAAACGTCACCGAGATGCGTTTATGTTTTGGAGGTCTTTTCGATTTGCCCTCCACTAATGGAGCTTCGCCGTTGTTCAGCTGAGCGCTCGAGTTCATCAAATCTGCCGCAGAGTTTGATACTATCGTTGTCACACCCTCCACTGCTTCGGACATCGTCCGAAATAAATCTGAAGTCGGCATAGGCTGAGAACGTTGATCCGGATCGTATATCCCCGGTCGCGCATCCATGAAGGCAAACAATTCCTTACTTCGGGCGACAGTCTTGTTTTCTAACACCGCCCTCAGGTATGCATTGAGTAGAACTCGACGATTTTCGATGAAAGACGCGCTCAAAGATTGCTTTATCCATCCCTTGCTCGGAAAGTTGAGAGAAGCAACGCTCTTGTCAACGTCTCGCAATCGCCGGTGCAATGTCTCAAAGTTTCTAAATCTCCTGGGCACGACCCAAGTTTCATTCTCGCTCGTGCTCACAGTCACTAAATACACTGCGTAAGCTGAACCACCGGAGCCGACAATCTCAGCGCTCGTGATTTGAGCGGAGAGATTGAAATCACTAAACAGCTCCGAGCTCGCATCGGCGCTACTCGTACTCATTGAGCGACTATGCATCTCTCCAGAGACTGAAGTTGGCGTCTCTTCGGGCTCATGAGCCACAGTATCTGGATCTATCTCTAAGTTTCTATCTTCGTCTTCATAATCTACCTCTTTTCCAGTCAAGTACAGGATACCACGATTCGCCCAATGAGGCTTTGCAAATCCGAGAAGTGGCTGGAGTAACGAAATGACGAGGAGCTCACGAACGAGCGAACTCGTTAGCGGTGACGCAAACTTCTCGTCTAATAAGATTTCCGTCATCACAGTGGCCAACTGTCGCAGTGCATGTGTCGTTTGGTTCGTCATAACCGCTCCAGAAACGACTGGATGAAGCTCCTCTCGCTTGACCAGTGTGTCATTAAGTACAAGTTCGGCATCCTCCGTTGTCATCTTTCTCAGGTTTTCTTCTCCTATTTCACTACGCGCCGATCGATACGCTTCAAGCGTTTCAGCTAGGACATCTGGAATCTCTCGGAGGGCGAAATTCACCAAATTCATGGCTCTTGCACGCCGCGAGAGCTCGATAAAGGCGTTATCTAATATTTCACGCAAAGCATTCGGAACATCGAGGTCGTCTGTCATCGATTCATACCATAAGGATGTGACGTAATCATTGATGATTTTCTCTCGCAACTCTGACCAGCTAGACCACACTTCAGGAAACCTCTCGATGAATTCCTGCGCACTTTGTTGTGGTGAATTCTCTTTGGCTTGTCTACCCTCCCCTCGTAACGTCCACGGTCTCGTGCGCTTCCAACGCTCAACGTTTCTCGGTTCTGCGAAAATGGAAACCGCAATCACCAACACGGTCGTCACGCACGTCGCCAGCGGTAAGTTACCCACCAACGAGGCGGACGTCGACGCTAATCCGACGGCAATAAGTACAGTTACCACCGTGAAGGCGAGCAAGTTCGCCTTCGTCGCGTTCACCGTCGACAGTCTCGCGTTTACGAGAGAGCGCAACTCCTTAATCGAGTCTCGTGCGCTCGAATCGTTGTCTGACACCATCGACCCCGCCCGATCGCTCCGCACCGATGGGCGTCGAGGTGTATCGTTTTGCTCCAGCTTTGAAGTCGAAGTGACTGGCTCCCACAAGGTCGTCATAGATCGACGACGTGCGAGACGACGACTGCTAGCATGGCGTCTTCAGGGGTGACGCAAGCCAAACTGGTAAGTCTGTTGCTGCGAATAACGCTCGAGCTCTCCCGAAGACGCTCAGCATGCGCGTAGGTTGTCGATCCACCAAGAGTCGTTCCGTTAAGAGTGCCTACTTACTGACCTCGTTTCTTCGGCGTGACCAGGTTCTTCTCGGCGACATGGGGGCTGGGAAGTCTTCGTTAGTACTTCGTTTCGTCAAGGGACAGTTTCATGAACACCAAGAGAGCACGATCGGGGCGGCTTTCCTGACGCAAACGCTTTGTGCGGAAGGCAGAACGATCAAGTTTGAAATCTGGGATACTGCAGGACAAGAGAGATATCATTCGTTGGCGCCGATGTATTACCGGGGCGCCGCCGCAGCAATTATCGTTTACGATATTCAGAGTCAATCGAGCTTTGCGCGGGCGAAATCGTGGGTGCGCGAATTACAAAAGCAAGGGAACGCCGCTCTAGTCATGGCGCTTGCCGGGAACAAATCCGATATGGCTGAGAACCGCGAAGTCGAACGCGAGGAAGCAGAAGCTTACGCGTCTGAAAACGGTTTGTTCTTCATGGAGACTTCGGCGAAGACTGCCGAGAACGTGACCGAGTTGTTCCACGCGATAGCAGTGAAGCTTCCAAAGGCTCCGGAGACTCCCAACCAACCCGGCGTCGTTTTGACAAACCAGAGCCGCACACCGGCGAAAAGTCAGTGTTGTGCTTGAATTGGGCAGTCGATTCGATCAAGAATAAACAATACTCCTTTGTTCTCACGTCCTAGCGTACTGGGCTTAGTTCTGTAACATCATCAACTGTACTTCTCACACTTGAAATTTTCAACTACACGCTATTTGCTAATCACTTTACTTTACTTTTTCTTCTTTTTGCCCTCTTGCAGAACGGCTGACTTCTCCGTCAGCGTCTTGTAGAACTCTCGATAAACGTTCGCTTTTCCTTTCACTACCTACGATTGTTGAAAACGACGCGGACGTTAGTCTGTGCGATCAGAAGGAGACGAGGCGAATCGCGTTGAGCATAATCCTGCCAGTCTTGTGCGTCGGAAAAGTCTGACGTACCTCGTTCGCATTCCCTGCGGCTAAAATCTGGTTTATCATGAAGCCCATCGGCTTCTTGCCTTGATCTACCTCCCTCAGAAGCTCCACCGGGACCTCATCGTCGCACTTCTCCGCAGCTTCTCGCAAAGGTTGAAGAGTTTTGGCAAAATCCTCAATCTTCTCGATCACCCGGTCGTCGCTCGACGCGCCGAGCTCTATGATTTTTTCGAGCTGGTGAAGCTCCCAGATGGTCTTTTCTAACGCTTCGCCGAGAGGACTCGCCGCTTGAGCCGCCGGAGCAGACATGGCGACGGGGCGTGTGAGAGCGTCGTAGACTAAAGAACTGGAGAACTGTGAGTGTGAGGTGCACCTGGACCAACCTCACACTCGCGCTCCTCCATCGCTGAGGACATTCGATCATGGCGAAAACACGCGGAGATGCGAGCTCCGGGGCGCTATGGAGGGAGTATGAACGCACGGACGCGGCGCTCCGGGAAGCGATGCGGAAGAAACTCGGCGCAGACGTGCCGTGGACTTCTTTCAAGCGCTTCCTATCTGTGGTGGCTGTGAGTTTCATCTACACGAGTTGGATACTGTCGCCGGTCGTCTCCATGGCGATTTTCATCGCTTACCCACAATCTAGAGTTTACTTTGCGTGCTATCTCTTCGCATCGTACGTCTTGGGCTTTCAAGTACCGATGAACACGCTGCGTTTGCACGACTTCTTCTGCTGGTTGGAGAGCGGCGTAGAGAATGGTTGGGAGCTCGTAGTGGAAGAAGGCGAAGATGAAACGGAGATCATAGATTGTGAGAAGACGACGTACCTATTTGCGGCGCACCCGCATGGGCTGTTTGCCTCGGGATGCGTCGGTAACGTGGTGTTGAGTCGTTCTGCTTTGGATAAGTTTAACGCTCGACGAATACGCTTTTTCATCAACAACTTGCTCATCAAGGTCTTTCCCATGATAAAGGACATCTTGTCCTCTCTTGGATTCATAGGATGCTCGGCGAAAATGATGAAAAAGGTTCTGGGTCGCGGCGAGAGCGGTCTGATCGTTGTGGGAGGAGTTTTAGAAGTTGTTTTGACTGGGAATGTTGATGTGGAGGAACTTTATCTGAAGAAGTGCTTCGGATTCGTAAAAGTAGCGATTCAGGCTGGGACACCACTCGTCCCTGTTTACACTTTTGGCGAATCTCTTGCGACTGGTCCAGATTGGGTTCCTTTCCGCGAGTTCCGCAAATGGCTGAGCTACAAGTTAGTGTTCCCAGTTCGATCGCTTGGAATTATTCATCGTTGGGGATTTTGCTTTCCAAAGGGCAAGCTGACGACGGTCGTTGGGAAGCCAATTGAAGTGAAACAAAACGCGAATCCGACGCGAGATGAGGTGGCGAGGGTTCATAAACAATACTGTGACGCGCTTCTAAAGATGATTGAGAGGCACAAGGCACGCGCTGGATATCCAACGCAGAAAACACTTCTTGTCTGAGGCCAAGTTGTTGTTTCGTTGTAAGTACTCGTAGTGGGAAAATACTATTCATCATTATATCTGAGCGCACAACGTGCTCTTGCACTCGTGCAGCTTTGCTAAGTCGCTATTTCCCTCCTCTGATTCAGTTCGTCAAGCCTGTCTTGAGTCGCTTACTCGCGTTGCCTCGGGGCTGCCTTGATGATGTCGTCAACCCGAATAATCATCTCTGCCGCCTCAGTACCAGACAAGAGCACCTGTTGCTTGACGCGGAAGCACTCGACGACACCACACTCTTGCATATCGCCAACTTGGCCAGTCAAAATGTTGATGCCGGTGTTCTTTTGTCCCTCGGCATGCGCAGCGCGCATTTGAGAGACAAGCTCAGAGCTGTCCAAGCCAGCGTTATCGCAGATAATGCTTGGCAAGGCGCGCAAAGCCTTGGCAAAGCTTTCCATCGCGAGAGATCTTTTACCGGGTGTCTTCGCGGCGAGTTCTTCCACCGCTTTCGACATGATCATCTCCGAGCAACCACCTCCATACGTGACTCTGCTGTCTTTGACTGTCGAAGTCAACACGCAAAGGGCATCGTGCAACGAGCGCTCAGCCTCTCCCAAAATGTGATTCGAAGCGCCACGAAGGACGATCGTGCAGGCTTCACCCTTTGCGACACCACTGAATCGAATCAACCGGTCCTCACCGATCATGACTTCCTCAATCAAGTCGCAGGCGCCGAGTTGAACGTCATCAGGATTGTCAAACGTGGAGCAGATATCACCCCCAGTCACCAACGCCAAACGTTCAACGCCATCAAAATCCGCGTGTTCGATCGCCGCGACGCCCGCATCCGTAAAGATTTGCTCCGGATAGTTGTAAATCAACTGACGATTGATGAAGCAGTTGATGCCGTAGCCGATGATCTTCTCACACTTGCGCTTCATCTTTTCTCTTTCAGCCTGCTCGATCTCCGCCACCTTTGTCATGGAATCGACTCGCACCCGCGCACCGTAAATTTTAATCTTGTCCGTGTCCATCGGCGTGTTTGCAATCAAAATCTTCGCGTTTTCGATTCTCTTTGGTTGACCGACGCCAAAGCGCTTGTCCAAGATGAAGCCCTCGTCCAAAAACGAGTCCTTCAGGCTTCCACCGGGCTTTTGAATCACTTGGATCATCTCCAAGTTACCAGATCCATTCAAACGCATCACCGCGTCGACGGCGAGTCTCGCAAAGTGTTCCTTGTCGTGCGTCAAAATTTTTGAGCTCAACGTGGTTTTCGCGATGTTCAACAAATCTTCCTCAAACTTCTTTTCATCCTTGGCGTTATCTCGCGCAGCCTCCTCCAGCGCCCCCTTGGCCGCCTCACACGCCTCTCTGAAGCCCTGAATGATCGTCATCGGGTGCACATGCTGCGCCACGAGCTGTTCCGCCTGTCTTAACAGTTCGCTCGCAAACACGACGACGCTCGTCGTCCCGTCTCCCACTTCGTCATCCTGCGCCTTGGAGATATCCACCAGCACTTTCGCCGCTGGATTATCGACATATATCGATTTCAATATCGTCGCACCATCGTTCGTCACCTTGACGTCGTGTCCTTTTTGCACGCTCTGCAGGATCTTGTCCATCCCTTTCGGTCCCAGCGTTGACTTGACCAGGTCTCCGATCGCCATCGCACCGACGAACGACGACAATCGCGCGTGTTCCCCTTTTTCCTCGCTCGCCCCTTCGCTCAGCACCGACGGGTTCACCTGTCCTCCCATGACCGACATGTCGTCTTTCACTCACGCGATTCACGCGTTCGATCACTCGGCCGCGCCGCGTCGCTCTGACGTCTTTTTCAATCAGTCTGCTTTTTTTGTTCCTCCTTCGAAGTCCACCCACCCACACCACGTGCGAACCCTCGAGCCTTGGAGGTCGTACACACCCGGGTGTTTTTATGACGGCAGGAGCCAGTCGAGCCTTCGAAGGACCGACCGATGCGTCCAACCATCCAACCGTCCACCACCACCCGGGAACGTCAGTCGACGACGACGACGACGACGGATTTCTTTGAGCGCGCGCGCGCACTAACAGTCGCGCGTCGCGTGATATCGAGCGTTTCTTCACAGTTCGCGTCGCCTCGCGTCGGTCGGTCCGGGACGACGAGGGGTCTCACTGGTTTCACTCCCTCCCTCCCGTGACTCCCGTGTCGTTTCGAGTCACCGGTGGTTCCCCTGTGCGCATTCCAATTGCCGGTCCACGTTCCGATTCGCGAAGACGCGGGTCGATCGGCGATGAAGACGGTGAAACGAGGGATGCAAGCGATGGCGACGGCGGCGGCGGTGAGTGGTCGAACGGCGGCGGCGGTGCCGACGACGGTGGCGACGATCGGGGGGAGCGCCGACCTCGCGGGGTTCGTGCGACGGTGCGTCGGGGCGCTGGGAAGGACGGAGGGCGACCGGGCGAGGAAAATTGCAGAGACGCTCGAGGAGAACTGGTTTACCACCCCGATGGATTTGGCGAGGTTGTCGATGGAGGAGGCGAGGGCGATGTCTGTGCCCGTCAAGTTGGTGGATGAGTTTAAGCGGGCTTTGGAGAGCGAAGGGGCGGGTCGCGGTTTCGCGGCGGCTGGGGAGAAAGCGACGATAGAGGTACCAGAGCAAGCGGAGGAGACTATCGCCCCGAAACTCGTGTCCATTGCGTCCGTCAACGAGACGACGATGGAGGTGAGCGATAGGATGATGGCGAAGATGCACACTGGTATATCGGCGAGCGCCACGCGCGTGACTCGACGTCCCGTGTTGCCCAACTACAGAATACCGCTGAGTGAGTGCGGAGAAGAACTGCAAAAGGAGTTCAAGGCTTTGAAGCGGTTCTTGACTGTCCGACGACTGGGTCCGCAAGAGGGGATCATCGCCGCGGTGACGGCAAAAAAGTATGAAGACATCTTACGCGGCGCCCTGGGCTGGATGTGCGCGCACCGCAACCTGAACAAATCAGAGGTGACGCTCCGCGATTTGTTTCCGAACACGGATGCCGAAAGCGCCGACGCCGCCTTCGAATACGTCACCTGGCTCAACGACGAGCGGCAGACGTCTGCGAATTACGAGCTCCTCGTCACTCGTTCTTGCGTCGCCGCGGTGAAGTTTTTGTATGGAAGTCAGAGCAAGGCCCAGCCAGGCGAAGGAGAGGCGAAACCGTTTCACGACTTGCCAATCATGAAGGAGTTGAGAAGAATGGCAAAGGACGCCAAGTCGAGGAGTGCGAAGGCTCCTAGCGTGAGCGATGAAAGGTTAAAATGGTTGGAGTGGGATGAGTATCTCACATTGGTCCAAAGGCTGAAGAGTGAGTGCTCCTCGAGGACGCACCTCGGACAGGCGCGCTCGGCAAGCGCAGTCGCCTGGAGCGTGCAAAAGTATTTAATCTTTGGAATCCTCTCGTGCGTGCCAGATAGACAGCGCACTCTGCGTGAATTGCGCATCGGTAAGACGCTGTTCAAAGAGGAGGATAAGTGGGTCATTCGTCACGGCCCGAATGACTACAAAACCGGCAAAGACTACGGTGTGCGTCCGCCCTTGGTGATTTCGTCGCACCTCTATCCGATGTTGGAAGAGTTCATCTCTACGCATCGCTCCCATCTCAAGCCAAAGCATGACTTTCTCTTCTCGAGAAAGAACGGCGAGCAACTCGATGGTCAAGGTATTTACCGACTCTTCACTTCCGCCTCCATGCGATTGACGGGAAAGAGAACGAATCCGCACTTGATCAGAGACATGGTTGTGACGCACTTGCGCGGGACAGATGCGTCCGAGCGACAGTTGGAAGCTCTGGCGATTTACATGGGACACTCTCTCCAAATGCAAAAGTCCACGTACGATAGACGTTCCGTGGAACAAAAAGTCGCGCCAGCCGTCGATTTGCTCGATTCACTCAACGCGAAACTGTTGTAAAACTATCCATCTGCTAAAATACGCTACCACTAACTAATGTTCCAAAATTTCATGCTCGAGCTCCGCGACTCTTCGTCGTCGCTCGAACTTGAGGAACTGCTACTATTCAATTCGTCACTAGAGTCTTCACCGACTCGTCTGCACTCTCCAATCATCCTCAACGCCCGTCTGAGGTCCCTTTTCCACGTTCCATAGGATGATGTCCAATTGTGCCTTTTGCCTCTCAGGCAATCAAAATTACAAACGACACCCGACTCACCACTCCACGCGTAAGCACGACATCTGGCGCACGTCACTCGCGGAAAATGAGCACCATCGTTACCTTCAGAGATGGCGTGTAAACCAGCCTGCTTAAAGGCTTTAGAGGCGCATGCCGCCAGCGCTTGCGTTCGCGTGTCGCACTTTGACATGATTTCCACAAGTACATCCATCGGCAACTCTTCCGTTAACTCAATCGATCCGTTCTCGCTCTTCAGCGACCTGGCTCCTTCAATTAACCACTTACGCGCGTTCGTTCGCAGCACCTTGAGCGATTTCGGACGAATCTGACCTTGACATTGTCGCAATGCAGACTCGAGAGCTGAAACCAACCGACTCTGCGGCTCGACCTCCAGTGCTCTCTGGAACACCTCCACCACCGCGTTCTGCGCCGCTTTATCAGCCAACACAAACTTCTCGTGTCCCTCTTCGCGACGCGAGCGCTTCGTCATCACGTACTCGAGCTCTCGCAGCGCTTGAAGCCCTGACGCGTTCGGTTCGCTGCTTCGTGTCGAAAAACCGTCGACAAGTCTCAAGCAATCGCCGACGAGCGCTCGCGCTGTCACCACAATCGGCGGTTTACCCATACTCCCCTTTTACCCGCGTTCGACGTCGACGCGCCACATTCGTCGTTCGTTGACGGCGTCGACGGCGAACGGCGCGGCAAACTGTGAGTGCTGACTGTCTTTGCTAGACTAATTTCGTCAAAACACGCCGCGACGACGACGACGACGACGATGGACGCGCCGGGATCGAAGATGCAGCTCTCTGACGGCGCAGTGGACGCGCGTTCGGACACGGTGACGAAACCGACGCGAGCGATGCGGGAGGCGATGCTCGACGCGGTCGTCGGCGACGACGTCTTGGGCGACGATCCAACCGTAAAAGCGCTCGAGCGTAAAGTTTCGGGACTCTTCGGGTTCGAAGCCGGCGTCTTCACGCCGAGCGGTACCATGGCGAACCTACTTGGGATCGCCACGCATTGCGACGAGCGAGGAAGCGAGGCAATCATCGGTGACAAGTCTCACGTGCACGTCTACGAGCAAGGCGGCATGTCGAGTTTGATGGGCGTGCACTCGAGGACTCTTGCAAACAAACCGAACGGGGAAATTGATATCGAAGACATCAGAGGAGCGATTCGAACAATTGAAGACGATCACTTTCCGAGAACTAAAGTTGTTTGTTTGGAGAATACGCAGAATAAGTGTGGTGGTAAGGTGCTGTCCCAGTCGTATGTTGCCGCTGTGTCAGAACTGTGCCACAGTCACGGAGTCGCTCTTCACATGGATGGGGCGCGAATCTGGAACGCCGTCGTCGCGACAGGAAACATCCCGATAAATGAATACCTGCGCGGTTGTGATTCTGCGAGCGTATGCCTCAGTAAAGCGATCGGTGCGCCTGTGGGTAGCGTTTTGTTGGGCGATGCAGAATTTGTGCGGAAGGCAAAGCGTTTACGGAAAGCAGTGGGAGGCTCAATGCGCCAGGCTGGGGTGCTCGCCGCGGCAGCGCTCGAAGCAATCAATGAGATTTATCCGAAAATTGCTGACGATCATCTACGAGCTAACCGCTTCGCGAGCTCGCTAAGTGGAGCACAAGGTTTGGAATGCATGTTGCCAGAATCGAACATGGTTCTTGTCCGACTGACCCAGCCGGGTATAACGGCCGCGGCGATGGTCAAAGAGCTTGAGATGAGCCATGGTGTGCTCGTCTTACCGACGAGTGAGTCGCCACCCACTATTCGCGTTGTTTTCCATCATCAAATCACTGACGGAGGCGTTGAGCGCCTCGTCTCTGGCTTCAAGGAAAGTATCCTCAACCTTGCGCAGGATCCCAAGCTCACTGAAATCATGATGGCTGATGCTTAGATTAGACTAAAGTAGATATGTTATAATAACGTGCCAAGAAATGCGGATACTACGGGGCTATCACGGAAAATATCGTTTCGGTGTCGGTTTCGGGGGGTGAGCAGTCTGCTTACTCTTTGGTGTCCACTCGCATGCACTCGGTTCCGCTTCCTCCTTCTTCTTCTTCTTCATGCCAGGCTTCCACTCGCAAGCTGAGCCATCAGCAACAGCGCCATGGGCTGCTTTGTGTTCAGCGCGATGCTTGATTTGGGTTTCGAGAGCGACGCGGACGTCCTCATCCAAGATGTGCGCAAGCTTACACGTCTTGAGTAAATCTGCTGGTTCGTCTTCGATTGGTCTATCGCGGTCTGCCGCCACGACACAGATGAAACCGAACGGCTCCTTCGCATCAGGCGCACATCTAAGTTGGTGTGTGTCTCCAGGTGCGGTGTAACCAACGTCACCCATACCAAGATGATAAGATTCAAGACCAAGTTGAATCTCACCTTGTCCTCGAAGAGCGACGACAACGTGTTCGTGTTGATGGTGCTCCAAGGTAGTCCAACCGCCTGGGGCGACTTCAAAGTAGCGCACATGAAACACTGGGCTCTCACCACGTTTGCCAATCAATTCGATGCGCGAGCAGTTCTTGAAGCTCGCGCCGTCCATCTTGTACATCTCTTGCGGAACTCGTTCCCACTGGAATTCATTCTTCTTTCTGTTGAGCACCTTGCTATGGTTGCCTTCCAACGGTCCGGTAGAGGCATGCTTTGAGCCGTTACCGTGGTATCGCTTTTCTTCAACTTCCATTAGATTCTTTACCAAGCATGTGAGCTCATCAATCTTCGCTTCGAGCGCACTATTCTTCTCCTTGAGAGCGCTCATCTGCGCTACAGCTTCGGGATCTAAGCTCGCCGTTGTGTGCGCAGAGTATGGAGTGGAAGGCAGTGCAGCTGGGTAGGTGCTGTAAGGCGTCGAAGGGTACTGATTGTACGATGGCGTATCGACGAGTTTCAACTTTGGGCGCAAGCCAGTGCCAGGTGTGAATTGTCCATTGCTATAGCTCGATGCGTGGTAACCATTCGATGCCTCTTTGGGACCGTAAGTATCCGTACGTCCAGCCATCGAGAGGATGTGTCGAGCGTTCGCCGTCAAGTCGCTGCTGTGACTGTAGAGCGAACCACCCACAAGCAGCAGGACATCCTGACCGTAGGTGCTCATGATGCTTTTCACTTTGTCAAGCGTCATTCCTCCACCTGGGCTGGGCAAGATGCTTGGATGGTGACCAAGCACTCGACGCGCACCATGGGCGATATCCTTGCATTCTTCCACACTAAAGCCGAATCGACCGCCGTAATTTGGGAAGATTGTAGCATCTGCACCGCACAATCGCGGAAGCACACCAAGCAACACACCGTGAGAGAAGCCACGCACAGAATTTTGAGATCCGCCACCTAACATTGCACCGAGGATAGCCGGGTGAGCTATGATGGGGAGTCCAAAATCCGGGTCCTCCGCAAGTGCGCGCATGCTATCTAAACCAGTGATCCCTGGGATCATCAAAATAGCTCCCGCTCCGGCTGCTTTCGCGAATTTTGCGCGCTGTATCACCAAATGAGATGGAGCGTTGATACACGGCGCATAAATGCAACGTCGCCCCGTTTCCTCATTCGCCCGCTTTACCGCCGCCGCACAAGCCCGCACGCGTTCCTCATACGGGGCATAACGCTGATTCGCCAAACCATGATCATCCTTGATGATGTCAATTCCTCCCTTTGCGAATGCATACGCCATCTCTGATAGCTTTTCACAAGGCGTTCCCATGGGCTTCAGAGCCGTCATAACAAGCGGACCTCTCTCCACCCCGAGCAGCTTTCTCAACCCACTCGCGCCAAATCGTGGGCCAGAAAATTTACTCAACATTTCCTGGGACAAGTCCAAGTCTCGAACCATGATCTTTTCCTTGATGCTCGTGTTGCCAAAGATGACGTTGAGGAGCTGCGGAAACTCGCTGCCCGCCGTGTCATCAGAATATCTCACCTTGGCTCTGTACAGCCTTGCGTGGCTGCCCGGTGCGCTCGAAACTTCACTCAGACTCTCGCACTTCCCCACGACGTGCTCATTGATCCACGTGCCCGGAGGAACCAAAGACTCCGGAAGTTCGACAGTCTGCTCTAGGCACAACGCGTCCACGAGTTGACGCGCCTCAGCTGTGGATGCGGCATCCACGTCGTACGTGACGACGAAAGAAGAACGCGCGGGCATCGTCACTGTTTCGTTATCGGGCGTTCACTCGCGAGCTGGTCGCTCGTGGCTGCTCGACGCGCCTAGATTTGCCGCTGCAAACTGCGTGAGGGTTGATCTTGTGTGAGAGAAACTTGGTAGAATCTACTGTAGCGGCAGTCCGACACGCGCATAGCAGCATCGCGAACGCGACGGAGTGAGCGGCGCGATGGCGAAGAAGAAGAAAAACGAGGACGAAAACGAGCAGTCTGTGGAGGCGACAAACGCAAACGTTGAAGAAACGGCGAACGAGAAGGGCACGAACAAGAACAAATCTTCGAAACAGAATGCTGGCGACAACGCCGCGGGATCGGCGCAGGAGAACGTCAAAGTAAGCGCAGAGATGAAAGAAGTGTACCTCGAGCTTGCCGCGCGATTCGTTCTGAATGCGCCTCCAGAAGAGCTCGAGAACGGAAACCGATTGTTTTTCCTGGTCGAGCAAGCGCACTGGTACTACGAAGATTTCACGATCGAAAACAGGCCCTCGAAGAAGCCTTTGAAAAGCATGCACTTGAAATGCTTCGCGCTCGAGATGTTCACCTCAGTGCCGAGTCTGAACAAGTGGGTGACGCATTACATGAAGACTTTCTCAGCCTTCCTCAAGTACAAATATTCTATTCCAACCTGTGGCGCGGTGTTGTTGAACCCTGCGATGGACAAGTGCCTCATGGTTCGTGGTTGGGGAAAAAATAATAAATCTCTCGGCTTTCCAAAGGGTAAAATGGACGCCAAGGAGACTGAGGCTGAGTGTGCTGCGAGAGAGGTTGAAGAAGAAATTGGTGTGGACATTAGACGGTTCATCGTGGAAGAGGACAAGGTGACATTCTACCGCAAGGTTGCTGGAGGCAAATATATCCAGAAGAACACGCTCTTCATCATTCAAGGCATCTCTGAAGAGACAAAGTTCTTGACTCACACTCGTAAAGAGATTTCTGACATCGTGTGGAATCCGATGTGGATCTTCGCCCTTCCAGAGGAGAAAATGCAGAAGTACAAAAGTAAGTACTCTTCTTGCTGGCCAGGCTTGAAGTCCCTCAGCAAATGGGTCCAATCTAATCGAAAGAAACATCCGAAACCTCGAATGAACGCAATCAATGCTCCTCAATCTCCAGCCGCCGGTAGAGCTGCACCGATGTCGCTAGAGGAGCTCGAGAGGGAGCTCGTTGCTGGATTTGAGGACGACGCCGACGATGAAGACGGCATTGATGAGCCGTATGAGGCCTTTTCTGCTTTAACAAATTTCAAATTCGATAGAAGCGCCATCATGCAGCCATTCGTAGACGCGCGTTGAGTTTGTATAATATTCATAGAGCACTAGAGTTTTATTGCGCCTCATGACCAGTAAACGTAAGCTCAAAGAGCCCATGACCGCTCAGCCTTCACAGCTGCGCGCACGATGGTCAGTGTAAGGGGCACTCGCGCCCAGGCTAGACCATTCAGTTACTTTGACGCGTTCATCAAGACGTTCTCAGACTCATATGACTCGGTTACGAACGAGAACGGCTACATAAATGTAGCGGTGGCGCAGAATAATCTCACAGTTGACATGATGCACGAGCGCACGTGTCGCGCGCTCGCCGTCGAATCTCCCGTAAATACGGCTGCGTACGACGACATGAAAGGCTCGATGCGTTTGAAGAGCGCCATGGCGGCGCACATGACAAAGCGTCTGTGCGCTGGCAACACAAACGTGGCTGCAGGTGACTTGGTACTCTCCACTGGTGCAGGCGCAGTGATCGAGAACTTGGTGTTTAGCATATCTGACGAGGGAGAGCAAGTGATAATTCCTGCTCCGTACTACCCAGCCTTTCCGAACGATTTACGCGCGAGACTTGCCGTGTCGACGGTACCGTGTTATTCGGCGGTTGCTGGTCCGGATGGTTCCACTCTTCCAACAGCACAGGATTACGCGGATCTACTGGATGCGCAGGACAAACAAGGAAAAGGGAAATGTGTCGCCATCTTACTCGCCAATCCAGGCAACCCAACAGGGGTTGTATATTCAGCAGAGCAACTCAAGGAGACCATAGCGTGGGCTGTCAAGAAAAAGATACACGTCATCAGCGACGAAATTTACGCGTGCTCGATATTTGCGGAGAGATGCGAGCACAAGTTTGTGAGCGCTATTTCAATCGTTTCGGAGATGATTGCCGAAGCGACGAACAACGGGAAACTGGCCATCGCTGCGGACTATTCAAACTACGTGCACGTCATTTATGGCATGTCAAAAGATTTTTGTACGTCTGGTTATCGGGTGGGGACGCTTTGGACTCAAAATCAGGCAATCCATCGCGCTTTGGACAATGTATCATATTTTTGCGCGATACCTGGACCATTCCAGCACGCGCTGTCCCTTGTGCTCGAGGATGAAGAATTTCTTGACGCTTTCTTTGTCGAAAACCGGAAACGTTTGCGACGGCAATTCGATATTGTGCTAGAAGAATTACGAGGTTTCCCCTCGAGTAAAGATTCGGCGCAACCGTACACCCCATCGATTATTCCGTCTGCGGGTATGTTTGTTTACTTTTCACTCTCTCACCTGTTGCCACTCAATCCAACGTTTGAGCAGGAACAGGCTTTGTGGCAGCATGTGTACGATGCAGCGAAAGTTGTATTAACCCCCGGTGCAGACTGCGCATCGCGTCATCCGGGGTGGTTTAGGATGTGCTTTGCTGCTGTTAGCCCGGATACGTTGCGCGTGGCGATCCGACGGATCGTCGACGCTTGCAGATCTTTCAAAATATAGACAGAGCAATAGCAAAGAGTAGAGAGTTGTGTAAGATACCGGTAGTCTGGTCGGTTCACCCAAAATTGTCCCGCACTTGTCGTCACGTAGATGTCTGCGGCGTCAAGCGCACGAGTATTTTCGTCGCAAATGCCTCGTGGACGCACGTTTCGGCCGAGGACAGCGTCGACGTCTCGCGCACGCGGCCATCGACGTTCCGCAGAGCTGTCGAAACGCACGCAGGTTTTTCCTAGAGCAGGCCTCGAAACTGTTAAGAAGGGATACTACCGATGGCCCGTCGTGCGCGGCAAAGAGGTTTTCTTTGTGTCTGAAGATGACGTTTACGCCGTGTCTGTGGAGGGCGGAATACCGCGAAGACTGACGCAAGCGCCCGGTGCATGTCAAAGACCAGTGGTGTCGCACGACGGCTCCCTTGTGGCATTTTCTTGTGCGGAGGACGGATACGTTGAAGTGTACGTCGTTGATGCCCGTGGTGGAGCTATGAAGCAGCTGACACATATGGGTGCAACCTACGCGCGCGTGTGCTGCTTCTCCGAGGACGGTTCGAAGGTCTTCTTCGCGTCAAGCGGGGCGACGGCAGAGCCAAACGGAGACGAACTGTGGATGGTTGACATTAATGCCGGCGCGCCTGTGAGATTAGGCATCGGCCCCGGCTACGATTTTGATGTTCGAAACGGCATTTACTTACTCGGACGTAACACAGAAGATCCCGCTGTAACGCACTGGAGAAATTACGGCGGAGGTGCTGGTGGGGAAGTCTGGGTCGGTCAAAAGAACAATTTAACGCGAGTGAGCGGGTTTGATAGCCTCACAGGGAACCTGGGGAACGTTCAATGGCTCGAAGATTCAAAATTAGCATTCACGATGGAAACTCACGATGGTATCAGCGCTTACACGTGCAAGATTGACATAAATACTACGAGTGGCCAATTGACAGAGAATGACGTTAAATTGACTGATATTCAATGTGTGCACGCACCTAATCCGAGCTACCCGGCTCGTCATCTAAGTGCGGATACTTCAACTGGACGTCTAGTGTACATGATGGGTGGTCAAATTTACATGTATGATCCTGAGTCATCCAGCGCGAGGGAGCTCGACATCACGTGGTGCGGACCTCGTTCACAGTTGGCGACGAGATTTGTTCACGCTGATGACTGGATTGAGCGATGGGATTTACATCCAGAGGGCTTGACGATGATGGCTATCGTACGAGGTCAAGCATTCACCATGGGACTTTGGGATGGACCCGTGCTGAGTTATCCTCCCGCAATTTCGCGCCGAACTGGACAAGACGATGTGGTCCCAGAGTTTCTCCGTACACTTGGTGAACAGAGCCAACCACGCATTCGCCATGGAGCTTACCTTTTCGATGGAGAAAGACTCGTCTATGTTTCTGATGCGCGAGGAGAGGAGGATATCGAAGTTCACTGGGAGGAAGCTGACCGTCCCGCAAAGAGGTTGGGACTTCACCCTGACCTACTCGGACGTGTTGAGCATCTCACCCCGAGTCCAGAGGCGCCGCTCGTTGCAATTGTGAATCATCGAAGCGCCCTGCTGATCGTAAACGTGGAGACTGGCGAGATGCGCACGGCGGATACTTCGAGCGAATCAGAAGGTATCGATGATTTGACGTGGAGTCCGTGTGGTAACTGGTTAGCTTACACGTACTACGTGAACAATGAACGATCGTGTATTCGCATACTGGACGTTCGCACGGGTAAAGTCTTTGACGCGACGAATCCGATTCTGGGCGATCACTCCCCAGCGTGGGATCCAGATGGTAAATACTTGTACTTTTTGGGATCACGCGAACTCGAACCTGTGTACGACGCGGCAACTTTCGGACTCGCGTTTCCGCACGTCGAGCGACCGCATTTGATCATACTGCAGAAGGATTTGCGCAACCCACTTCTTAAGGAATTGCGACCTCCATACGACACAGAGTCGTCAAGTTCAGAGTATGATTCCGAGTCAGAACCTCCTGAACCGAAGAAGTCCAAGGATTCGAAGGCTGTCACCGCGACGTCCAAGAAGACAAATACATCAGGCGATGACAGTAGCAGTACTAGCAGTGATTGGTCGACTGTGGATGGGGATTCAGATGACGGTAGCGGCGTTGGAAGCGATGTCGAGTACGACGACGACTACGTTTCAGACACATCCACGTTTACGGAAGACGCGCCGCCGCCGATTGAAATCGACATCGACGGACTGACAGAACGCGTCGTCGCACTTCCTATGCCAATCTCTCGCTATGGTTGTTTGTGTGGCCTCGAAGATAGCCGGTTCATGGTTGTTGAGTATCCACCGAGTAGAGGCGCCCCAGGAGGCGTCGGTGTCGATTACACTTCAGAGGATGATGAAGAAGGCTTGGGCTCTTTGATTGCCTACGACGTGCGCGAACTTCGTCGCAGTGTCTTGATTCACGGTGGTGTTAGTGAGGTGACACTTTCAATCGATCGTAAGTGCATGGTGGTTGAAAGAGAGACTGATGGTTTCCCCGAGCTTCGAGTACATCGAGCAGGCATGCGACCAGAGGAAGAGGGTAGCGATAGCGAAGAACTGGATCAGCAAATGTGCGATCGACGCACTGGACTCGTGAATCTTGACGGTCGAATTCGAGTGCTCGTGGACCCAGCTAGAGAGTGGGCGCAGATGCTCGGTGAAGTCTATCGCCGAGTTCGGGATGATTTTTGGGACGAAGAGATGAAAGGAATGCCGGATTGGGAACACGTTTTAGGTTCCTATCTTAGCGTCCTTCCCACCGTGAGTACTAGAACGGAATTCGCCGATTTGTTGCGTGAAATGACGCACAAGTTGGGTTGTTCTCACGTCTCAGTCTCGTCGGGTGATCCTGGCCGTACGCGACGTCGTCACTCAGCTGGATACCTCGGCGCGGATTTCGTCTGGGATCAAAAAGCGGGTGGATATCGCATTAGAAACATCGTCAAGGGTGACCAATGGGATGACATGCGCGGCGGAGTGCTGAGTAAACCCGGCGTCAACCTGAGCGAAGGCGATATTCTCTTGGCAATCGATCGTATCCCGCTCACAGAAGACATTTCTCCAGCGTCTCTTCTCACTGAGAAGGGTGGCGCTGAAGTGTTGTTGACGGTGAAAATTGACAGCTCTGTCGCGATTGACGAGGCGTTGGATCGTCTTATGTTGAAGAATAAGAAGAAGAAGCAAAAGGACGATGGTCGACCGAAAAGGGGTGACGTCATACCTGTGCGCGTACGCGCATCCTACTCTGAGCTCGATGCCAGGTATCGCGACGTGATACAGAATCGCACCGGTCGAGTGCACCAACTGAGCGACGGCAACGTCGGCTACTTGCACATCCCAGACATGGAAAGCACTGGTTACTCTGAGTTCTGGCGTCACTACGCGAGCGAAGTTCGCAAGGGAAGTTTGATTCTCGATCTCCGTGGAAACACTGGAGGTCATATCAGTGAATTACTGCTGTCCAAGCTTTCTCAACGCGCCTTGGCGTGGGACATTCCTCGACGCGGAGAATTACAAGTATACCCGTCAAACACGCCGGGTCCACTCGTCATGCTTGTAGATGAGCGCACCGGGTCGGACGCAGAGCTCATGGCAGAATCGTTCCGAAAACTAGGGCTCGGTCGCGTCGTTGGCACTCGAACCTGGGGTGGACTTCTCGCCATTAACGGTTCAGGCGACCTCGTCGACGGATCCGAACTCAGCCTTCCATCGCAGAATGTTCTCCTCATTGACGAAGTCAAATCCGAAAACCTCCGAACGAACAATGTCGAGAACAAGGGCGTGATCCCGGACGTAGAGATTCGCATCTCACCGGACGATTACTCCAAACACGAGGACCCGCAGCTCGACCGCGCCGTCGTGGAGGCGATGGAATTGCTCAAGGGTCACGACGCATCGAGAGCGCCGATGTCGTTACGTAAGATTAGACAAGACGAACTCAAAGCAGCGCAGATTGAGCGATCAATCAGTCGCAAACCTTGGTCTTTCGTCACTTGGGCTCCTTTACCTCCCACAAAGGAGGAAGAGGAAAAAGTCAAGGCTAAGAAGCGCGAGGCAAGACTACGAGCCAACGGCAGAGTGAATGGTGCCAACAGAGAGCCCACCGCTCGAACGCAAGACCCGTGACGACGCGAGAGAACAACTAGTAGATATCGTGTGTTATAACAAAACGTAAAAGAACCGCCGAAACGCGCGCGCACGTGCCTCCATCACCCCGCTGGCGTCGTCCTTATGAAACTCTAGAGTCTGCCGCGAAGTCAAATCTCCTCCTGCGCCAAGAACGGGTTCGCGATCTCCTCCATAGACTCCAACTCGCTCACCGTCATCACGCTCGTCCCTCTGCACACTAACAACCCGAGCTTTCTCGTCTCATCCGTAATCTTCAGCGGGTCCTCCGGGTCTCTCAGGTGTTCCACCGTTTCGTCCAACACGAGGTTCAACAACTGGTCGTACCCTTTGAGCGTTCCCGACACCTCTCTTCCACCGCTCAGCTTAACGCGCACGCCCGCGTCGATGAATCTTCCCAGGTCTAACACCGTTTCTTTCGGTGGCATTCTTCAATTCCCTCTATCGACCCCGATCGTCGTCGTCGGTGTATGACAACGGCACGCGACTGACGCGTCGGATCCAACCCGAAATCGTTCCAAAATCTTTTCGTTTCCAGGGACATTTCACGATTCACGAACAGTCGTTTTCACACCCACTCCCCGCATGCGAGGGTCGCTCGGGTTGTGCACGTGAACGCACGCGGCAACCGACTGACTGAAGCACGCGCGCGCGCGCGTCACAACGACGAACGGTGCATGTCCATCGCGCTGCGCGCGAGAACGACCGGAGCGCTCGTCGGTTTCGTCGTCGCCTCCGCCGTCGTCGCGGATATACGCGTCGCGAACGCGAGGTCGACTCGAGGCGTGTGCGACAGCCTCGCGAGAGAGGCGTCGGCATCTTCTTCAGCCGCGGGAGGCTTTGGACGGACGGACGGTTCCGCCGCGGTCGAAGCTTCCGAACGCGGGGAGCTCGTGTTAGGACGGGCGTTCAGACGCGAGGTAGGTCGCGGGTGGAACGCCGCCGTGGACGGGGTTTTCGGGGCGGGCGTGCGGGCGCTGAGCGATCGCGGGCTCTGAGTGAGTTTTCACGCGTTTTCGAGACTTCTTTGATAAAAGACACTCTCTCGCGATGACGTTTGGCGTCGCGACCAAGTCGGCTGAGCCGATGGCGATGGCAGCGCGAGTGTGGCGTCAAAAAGCGACGGCGGTGGTATCGAAGACGCCGACGCCGACGCCGACGCGGGTCCGAGGATCGGTGAGACGGATACCGAGGGTGGTTCGCGCCGGGGCGATTGACTTTGGCGACGCCGGATGCTTTGAGCTTCCGTACGCGCCAGTGGCGGAATCGCTGCTTCCGAGCGGACCGTGGAAGGTTGTGGAGGGTGGTGTGTGCGCCGCTCAAGGGTTTAAGGTTGCTGGGTACAAGGCGGGACTGAGAGCCACGGGTACGCGCGCGGATTGCGCTTTGGTGGTGGCGGATGAGGATGCCGCGTGCGCGGGTATTTTTACTACAAACATCATGTGCGCCGCTCCAGTGACTTTTTGTAAGGAACAATTGGCGGGTAAGAAGACTGCTCGGGCGTTATTGATCAATGCTGGTCAAGCGAACGCAGCGACGGGTGATGCGGGCGCGGCGGACGCCAAGGCGACTGCTGAGGAGCTTTCATCCGCACTCGGCGTTGCCATGGAGGACATTTTGCTCATGTCCACGGGCGTCATCGGTAAGCGCATCAAGATGGATAAACTCATGCCAGCCATTCCTGTTTTGGCGCAAAACATCGAAAACAGCACCGCAGCCGCTAACGCCGCGGCGACTGCGATTTGCACGACGGATTTGGTGCGCAAGACTGTCGCCATTGAGTTGACCATTGGCGGTAAAACTGTTCGCATGGGCGGCATGGCCAAGGGAAGCGGAATGATCCACCCAAACATGGCAACCATGCTCGGTGTCGTGACGTGCGATGCATCCGTCTCTACCGAGGTGTGGCGTCAAATCACGTCTCGCGCCGGTGCCGCTTCTTTCAACCAGATTTCTGTCGATGGCGACACGAGCACGAATGACTCTCTCGTCACCTTTGCCAGCGGCAGGGCGGGCAACGACACCATCACCGACGCGAACAGCGCTGATGCCAAGCTTCTCGAGGAAGCTTTAACTGCTGTCTGCCGTGGTCTCGCCAAGGCGATTGCCTGGGATGGTGAAGGTGCCACGTGCCTCATCGAGTGCAACGTTTCTGGCGCCGCTGACGACGAGGACGCGCGAGTCATTGCTCGATCTGTCATCTGCTCTTCCCTCGCCAAGGCGGCCATCTTCGGTCACGACCCGAACTGGGGACGCTTGGCTTGCGCCGCCGGTTACGCGGCGCCCGTCAAGAGCAGATTCAGCCAAACCGATCTCAAGCTCTCGCTCGGACCGCATCAACTTATGGACAAGGGACAGCCCTTGGACTTCGACGCCGTCGCCGCGAGCAGATACCTCAAGGATGTCACCGGAGTCCACGGCACTTGTGTCGTCGACATCTCGGTCGGCAGCGGACCAGGTAAAGGTCAAGCCTGGGGTTGCGACTTATCGTACGACTACGTCAAGATCAATGCCGAGTACACGACGTGATTGAACAACGACAATCCATTTTTAACAACGATACCTTTTCATTAGCTACCGTCAACACGTCCCTCCTCTCCACACTTCGTCGTGGCGAAACGCGCCTCGCCTCGCCTCGCCGCGAGATGGACGCCCAATCGCGAGCGTCGCGCATCACGTTTTATAACGAGCGATGCCAGATTGCGTCTCGTGATCACATCGGCGTGTCCACGTCGTTTTCGCCTGCCGCTAAACGCGGCGGCTCTCCACTGGCGGCTCTCACGCTGTTACCACTCCGCGAACGCCGCCCGGGATCCACTCGCGCGGTGTCCGTGTACACGTGTGAGAACGGATCGCTGCGGGTCGTCGAGGAGGAGGATTTGCGCGCCAAGTCGCGCGATGAAGCGGGAGCGAGGTTGGATAAAATCGCGAGAGAGGCTTTCAAGCGTTGCGTAGAGAGGACGCAGCACGCGCTTCTGCCAGAGCCAGCGAGCGTGACGAACGATTATTGGGAGTACGCGCGGTATCGATTCGCGCAACGCATCGCGTCGAGTTGCATCTCGGTGTTTGCGACGCAGCAGATGCTCACCGCTGTCGGACTGGGCGCAAGTCGGTCGCTGCCGGCGGCGGCGGCAGTTAACTGGGTTCTCAAGGATGGACTGGGACGATTGGGCAAGCTGTCGGTGGCGGCGAATTTCGGTAGGACGTTCGATAGCGATGTCAAGCGGTTTAGGTTTACGTCGAGCGTGGTGTACGACGCAAGCTCGTTCATCGAAATCATTACGCCGTATTTTCCACAGCACTTCTTGCCTCTCGCCACCGTCGCAAACATTGGCAAGTCTGTCGGCATCACCACGGCAAACGTCGTTCGAGCACCGATTCAGCGCACGTTTATTTTGGAGGAGAACTTGGCGGAGGTAGCCGCGAAGACGAGTGCTCAGCAAGTTGTCGCAGATAACATCGGATTAGCACTCGCAGTCGGAGCGGCGAAGACGATGTCAAAAATTGCAACAGTGAGACCAGAGATTCGACGAGCATTACCCGTGTTCGCGTTCGGTCCTCTCGCTGCGATGGATTTGGTGTGCATTTACAAGGAACTCAAGGCGGTGCAGTTGCGAACCATTAATAAGGAGCGCGCAGAGATTATTGCCGCGGCGTACGTGAAAGACAAAGAAATCCCGAGTCGAGCTCAGGTTGCTGACACGGAGCGATTGTTCATCCCGGCTCGCTTGGACAAATCAGATTTGCCTTTAACTGTCGCGTCGATTGGTGACGTCTGTCCGACGCCGAAGTCTCTATTGAAGGCGTTGACGAGCAAAGGCAAAAATGCGAACCGTCCATACATTTTAGCGTATGAACCAGGGGCATCAAACAAGCGCGTTCTCTTGAATGGCAAGCGCATCAGCGCCCCAAAAACACCTGAAAATGGAAAGAAGAGCCAGAACAAACGAGGTAAGCTGCCTTGGCAGCGCAAGCGGACTGGGCTCAAAGGTAGAGCGCTGTTGGCTTTGAATGAAAATGCCACGAGCAAAGATGTGCTGTGTGCCATCCTGCAAGTTGCACATTTACGCGCTTTACCTTATCGCCCAGACTTGACTGCAGACGAAGCTTACGTTTGGGCGTTGCAAGAATCCGAGTCATTAGCTAAGCGAGACATCGACACTTTTGCCAGCAAGCTGGGAAAACAAGGTTGGAGTCACGAGCGAATCCTATTGAGTTCCGCTGAACGAGCACCCTACTTCATCGACGACGCGCAGTCGCTCATCACCACTCTTAATACGGTGATCGAGTCTTCAAAGAAAGATTGACGCGGAGTCGATCCTTTTCAGTCAATCATTCTCTAGCAACAGTACTAAGTAGTCTTCTGAAGTTAAGAAATATCTAGTGTACACTTGTTCCACTCTCCACTGAGATGCGCACACACTCCTCACTCGTCGTCGCCAGACCGCCATCTCAGCCTTGCGAGCGCAACGGGACCCGCATCTTCGTGGACGTCACGTTACGACAGCCCCCATGGTGTCCGAATCAGAGAGAGAAGCGGCCAAGGCGGAATGCCTCGACGCAGCTCTCTGGGGTGGCATCAGAGGTTCCCTCATCGGACTGGCGTGTTCGGTACCGACCGTGTTCCTGATGAACGCGCGGTTCCCCACCATACGGCGGTTGACCGTCAGCGCGAAGACAGCGCTCGTCGTCAGCCCATCATTCCTTGGTTTCTTCTTGAACTCTGAGCTCGAGTTGCACAGGTGTGTTCTCAAGCAGCGGGGTATCGAGCACTGACGCACGCAAACCGGCTTCGAGCAAATTTTCGACGAGCGAAGTCGCGCCTCAGACGAACGTTCCCATACAAAGGTTGAGGGGATTTGTAGCAGTTTATTCCTAGCTTGTACGCGCATAGATGCATCCCGACATAGATTTGTAGTAAACCACGGGAAAAATGTGTTGTTTGATGCTTTGCGTACGCAGGTGTTATTAGGCCGATGGTGTTATCAAGTAAACTTGAATGGCGAAACTTTGACTACAAGTATAACAAAACAAAGTAAATTAGTTGGGAACAAGCTCGAGTCCCGGGCGCGCGCAGCCACCGAGGAAAGGATCGTCGAATGTAAATTCAAAGGCGGGCTTGTAGAATCGCACTCCGCCTTGCTTTGGGCTCGGCTCGATGTCGTCCAACAACATCTTTTGCTTGTTCGTGAGACGGAAGGTGCGAGCCTTCAAGCAGTTGGCGAAAACTTCATTATTGCTCGCATCGATGACGCAAGGAACGCCACGCTGCATGGACCAACGAACGAGGAGGGCTTCGGCGCTTTGAACATTTGTCTCGTCGGAGCACGCCTGCGCGAGCTTGGAGTTCTTCAAGAGCTGATCATCGCCACCGGCGAGCGGAGTGTGGGCGACAACCGTCAAGCCATACCTACGGCAGACACCAACGAGCTTTCTTTGAGCCAACAACGGGTGCAATTCAACCTCATTGACGGCGGGCTTGATGGTGCAATGCTTCATGAGGCGCTCCACTGCCGGAACGGAAAAGTTCGCGACGCCGAGCGCCTTCACCTTGCCATCGGCAACGCACTTTTCGAGCGCAGTCCAAGTCGCCTCGAGACTGCCTTCAGAATCAACTTCCGTCGTACCAGCCTTATGTTGCACCGGCCATTCGATGGAGAACAAGTCCAAGTAATCTGTTCCGAGAGCGGCAAGAATGGAAGCCAAAGCCTTCTCCACGTCGGCGTGTTCATCCGGTCGCAATTTCGCGCTGACAAACAACCCTTCGCGTCCGTGCGCCGCGATCACCTTACCCGCTTCCACGAGACTCGTATCATTCGACGACCCACACCGCACGTGCTTGACACCGTTCGCCAATCCAAACTCAGCCGCGCTGGCGTCGCAACCGAGCATCGGCAACCGGCCTCCCCCCGTCACTGGCACATCCTTCACCTCTTTTGCTTCATCAAAAACATCCTCCGGCGGTGTGTTCACGTAATACGGAGTTCCCGGTGCCGGTTTGCTCGGATCACCTCTCGGCGCAGGTCCGTCCCACACCGCCGTGGCTTTTCTTCCCCAGTCTTGCCCCGGAGGCGCGCCAGCTGCCGGCGCCCCGCGTCCTCCGGCTCTTCCCGCCGCTTCCATCTGCGCCCTCGTCGGCGGGTACGCCGGAAGCGTCGGGTTATACCCATTCACGTATCCGCTCACCGAGTACGCGTACGCCGGCGGCGCCTGTTGCGCCCCACCACCGGTATTTTGCGTCGTCGTCATTCGTGACGATGGACAAAAAGCCCAAGACTTTTGCGCGCTCCCGGCACCGTGGCCGGCGTACTCGCGCTTCATGAACCGCTCGAGGGGTTGGCATCCGTCCTGTGCCATTGCGATTTATTGCCTGTAGTGTTTCGGTGCCTGTAGTCGTTTCAGTCGGCGGTGGTCGGCGCGGCGCGTCGGTGAGCGGGAGATAGTGACGTGTGCACTGACGACGTCACGCTTTTTCGGAAAAAGGGACTCCTTCACGGATGGTTGCATGGATGGTTGCATGGATGTAACGGTACGACGGTGGGAGGTTTTACAGTAGTGTCTCGCGTGGATTAAAATATGAATGAGAGCGATAAATCGTCGTCGTCGTCGTCGTCGTCGTCGTCGTCGTCTAGTCCTCGAGCTCGACGGTTTCGTCGTTGATTTGGTTGAGGTACAAGTCGTAGTAGCGACCGGCGTTTTCCAAATCGCCGAGCTCAGTGTACAAATCCGCAATGGCGCCGAGGGCATCCATGTCCCCTGTGTCGTCGTTGAGCTCTTGAGAAACGGCGAGGACTTGTTTCAAGTCTTCAATGGCGCCGAGACGGTCGCCCATTTGGCGTTTGGCGGCGCCGAGACCGCGGATGGCGCGACGTTCGGAAACTTTGTCGCCGACAACGCGCGCCAACATGAGCGCCTTTTTGAAGCTGATGAGGGCGTCTTGGGAAGCCTTGTCGCGCAAGTTTTGACGACCTGCGCGAAGGTTCATCTTGAGCTCCTTGGCGTCGTCGGATAACGAGTCAAAGTCATCCATGCTAGCGGTGGAGGCCATCAGGGCGTCTCCTTCGAGGGCCCCCCCTCCGACAGGGACTTCGCTACGCACGCCTCTATCCTTGGACATCAGGCTCGCATTAATCTTGCGAAGCTTATCATTCAGCGCCTCAATCTCCTGCTTCTTCTGGTTCACCGACAACCCGCTCGCGACCGCGCCCGCGAGCGCGACAAACTCGGTAATACCGACGATATCAATCCCAAACGGCGTCACGCACAGCGTCTTACCAGCGAGCACCTGCTCTCTCGACTTGGATTCGCTCTCCTCTCGCAATCTGTTCAGCTCCGCCTGCGCCTCACCCTCCTTCATTGACCTCAATTCAATCGCCTTGGCTTCCTCCGCTCGTAGTTCTTCGTACAGCTTTTCGATTCGTTCTCGGCTCTTCGCTTCCTCAGTTCTTCGCAAGTCCAACAGATCCTCACCCGTCGTTGCCAGCGCCGCCGGTGTCGTCGCCGACACTAATCCACCGATCGCAACCGCGAGCGCTCCACGAACGGCGTTTCTACGCGTCGTTGTCGCGATCGAAACCCGCGGGGTTTCTTCACCGTCATCGTCGTTACGGCGCACTGGTGATCCTTCTTCGCTCTTCTTAAACGCACGCGTCGTCGTCGTCGTCGTCGTCGTCGTCGCGCGTCTGTTTCCCAGCTGTCGTCCGTGAACCGGCGATCGAACGGACGTCGTCGTCGCGGGTGTCGTCGTCATCATCCTCGTTGTCGTCACGTGTACGCAAGGATCTGATGCCGAGGTGAGTATTGAGGTCAAAGCAACAGCATCTTGTTTCTCGCAACCGAGGTCTATCCACTCGCGTAGTCAGAACGGCTCGCTCGCGGTTCTGAGAATTCGAGCGATGCGTGATGATGTCGCGGCGACGTGGAGCCGAACGAGTGGAGGGACGAAACTTTTACGGATGCACACGCTGGGATGGGATGGGAGCGGTTTGTTCTTGTATGGATGGTGTCGATACGATGACAACGCCGAGGGCGGAGCGAAACCGCGAAGCGCGGATGGATGGAAGAGTCTGTTGTTTGCTCCTTTCATCCGTCCGTTCGTTCGTTCTGTTCCGTCTGTCTTGGTCAGAAAGCTAAAGTGATGGAATAAGTTGTTCTTTTCGTCGACGCTCTTCATTCGTCGCGAGATTTGCGAAGGGCGTCGAGCTCGGCTTCGATGGCTTCGCTGACGGGGCGACCCTCCGGGAGCGCACCCTTGGACTGGTTACCCGGGAGAGACTTCTTCAAAGCGGCGAGCTCGTCGTCGACGCCTCCAGACTCGAGCGCCTTGAATTGCGCCTCGAGGGCGTCCGGGGCGGCGAAAACACCCATGGCCTCGGCCTCAGCCTCCATGCCAAGCACCTTTTCCTCCATGCGCTCGAAGGCGCCGAGCGCAGAGGACGTAGACATACCGCTCACCATATCATTCACCGCCTTGTTCGTCTTAGCCGACGCCGCGCGCGCCTTGAGCGTATCCTTCTTACTCTTTGCCTCGGCCATCTTTCCTTCGAGCAATCTCGTGTTGGCAATCAACTTTTCCACCGCGTCTGTCTGTGCGTCGAGGTTCGCCTTCATCGACTCGGCATTCTCCGCATAGGACTTTCTTCTCGTAAGCGCCTCTCTCGCCAAGTCTTCATCACCCTTTTCCATCGCCAACTGCGCGCGTTTATACCAATCATCAGCCGCTTGCTGCGACGCCTTGTACTTGGTCTCGAGTTGTTTCTGCGACGCCATCACCTGCGCCGTCGCCTGTCGCATCTTGATCAAGTCGCTCTGCATCTCATTCACCGTCTGGTCCAAAATCTTCTCAGGATCCTCAGCCGCGGTGATGAGCGAGTTGGCGTAGGACGAGATGACGCGGGTAAATCGCGAGAACAAGTTTGCGTGTGTCACGACGGCGACGCGCGATCTGCCTCGAGCGTTCACGCGCGGCGGCGTTCGGTGGGCAATGGTGGTGCGTTGCGTCGTTCCACGGGTAAACGCAGACGCGCGTTGGGCAGACGCCGTCGCGGGTGCGGCGCGCAAGAGAGACATGACTCGTTGTCTTGCAGGGGACTCGCTCGGGGTTTCCTTTGCCGCCGGGTGCGTGCGCTTCGCTCGTCGACGCGCGCGGGCGTGCGTCGTGGAGTGCCGAGCGATCAGAAACGGGTGACGTTGTCCGAATTGCTAGCATCTAACTGTTTACACATACAACAATTTATGGGACGAAGACGAGTTGCACTGAACGACTGAAACGAACGACAGACGCACGCGCGGCGCGGGAGACACGAAGCGACGGGGATGAGCGCGAGACAGTTGAGACGAACGCGTTTGGATACGTTGACGGTCGAGCCTTCGTCGTCTTCGTCGAGCGGTGATGATGAGGAAGAAGAGGATAGAGTGAATGATGAGGAAACGCCACCGAGAGTGGTGAAGGCAGTCAATCCGTTCGCGGCGCTTTTGGGAAGCGACGACGAGGACGACGCGGAGGAGGAGGAGGAGGAGGAGGAGGAGGAGGAAGAACCTGAGCCAGTACCTGAACCGATGCCAACGTCGTCCGGGAAGAAGAAGAAGACGAAACGCGGTGGTAAAGGAAGAAACAAAGCGAACGGCGCCGCCGACGCCGACTTGGAAGCGCTCGTAAAGGAAGTCACCGGTATGGATGTCTCGAAAGTGCACGACGACCACGATGGGTCGAATAAAGAGCGAATCGCGAGTGGGACGAAAGCGGCGATGAGCGTGTTGCGCGTGGACTTGCGGAAGATGAAGGCGGAGGATGAGTTGAAGCGCATTTTTGGCGGACGAGTGATACAGCAAGTCGAAGCGGAAGAAATGGGAAAGATTGTAGGGGGACGTTCGGCGGCGTTCAAGGCGAAACTTCAGAAGAAAACGACATTTGCAACGTATAAGGATCAGTGGTCGACGTATCGAAGCGAAGGACTTTACATGGAGAACAATGGTGTGGTGGATTCAAAGTCTGGAATGTGCGAGTTTGCGTTTGCATGGAAGGATGACTATGCGCAGGCGACGTTTGATTTCGAAATTGCGGTCGCCTCGCACGATCCGAACAGGTTGTTCCATCTCTTACATCGGTATCCTTGGCATTTAGAGACGTTGCTTCGCATCGCTGAGCTCTACCATTACAATGGTCAGGCGCAGGAGAGTGCAGAAATTCTCGAGCGATGCTTGTATGCGTGCGAGAGAGCATGGCATCCCCACTTTGCTTCGGCGGCGTCGAACGGGTTGGCGAAGTTGGATTCGAATCTCGAACAAAATAAACCGATGTTTGAAGCCTTGTTTCGGCACGTCGTTGCTCTCACCCGTCGTGGTTGCCACAAGACGGCGCTCGAATGCTCCAAGCTTTTGCTCGGCTTTGATCACGCTGATCCAATGGGCGTGTTATGCTGCATCGATTACTTTGCTCTGCGATGCCAAGAGGAAAAGTGGCTCTTGGAATTCGCCGGGTCGTTTGGCGACTGCAAGTTTGTCGACGGTGTCTGGAAATCATGCGGAAGCCTGCTCAATTTCCCCGGCTTTGCGTACAGCACCGCGATGGCATTGTATTCAACGGCGGATGACATTGCCACTGCAGACTCGGCGCTGCTCAAAGCGATGCTCGCGCACCCGTACGCGTGGACCGCAACGCTTTGGAAGCTCGAGGCCGCGGTTTCCAACGATAAAGATTGGCAGGAAATCTTATCGCATCCACACTTTGACTTTTCAAACTGCGCTCTCGAGTCTCGCAGCTTGGAACATCTCTCTGAAATTTTCGCGACACGCCACCACCTCCTCTGGCGTCCGGACCAAATCCTCGACTGGACCAAGCGCATTGCCAGAATCGCCTGCCAACTCATCGAATCACAGGAACCCTCCGATTCTCTCGACGGACTCACGGCTGCAGACTACGTCGTCTTGTCTCGAGAGGTTTGGCCCGCGACTGAAGAGAACGATTTTAGCCACATTCAACAAGACGACTTTACAGACGTCGTCAAGCGCCAACTTCCCGAGGACGATCCTTTGAACCAGAGAAACCAAAACGCCAACCAACCAGAGTTTATCGAGCACGACGACGATGCATATTAGCCCAGAAGCCGTCGATCGTTCGTTGTAAACAAAAAACAATTTGTATCAAAAATCCTCGTCGCGGTCGCTTTGGCCCGGTGTTAACCCTCAGCCGTTTAGGGCATCAAAGCTTCAAAAACACCCTCCATCGCGTCACTCACACGCGCGAGCGCGCACCGAGACGCGGTCGAGAGCGATGATTGCTCCACGGACGAGCGTATCGCCCCGCGCGACGATGCGCGCGGCGCCTCGCGCTGCGACCTCCGACGCGACGTCGACGTCTGGAGTGATTTCTGTGCGTTGCGCTGGACGCGCGACGCGACGCCTAGCGCCGGGACATCGGTCGGTCGCGGGCGTCGTCGTCGTCGCGCGCGCCGAGGGATCGAGCAGTACGGACGGCGCGTCGGCGAACGCGGCATCGAGCGCGCCGAAGACGGAGAGCGGAGGGGATGGGGGGAGACTGGGCGGAGGGCAAGCGTCGGCAAGCACCGGCTCGAGCACTGGGGCGCCGCGTCGGCGAGCGCGGACGTCTGCGCCGAAGCCGGCGGTAAAAGCGACGCCGGTGGAAGTTGTGGATACGTATGAGAGCCCGATCGGGAAGTGGGAACGGAAGATTAAGGGTGAGCCGTGGTTTCGCAAGGGCAACGCCACAGCGCAAGACGCGAGACCGGATGGCTTGAGGTCGAGCTCAAAGCCGCTTCTCACGCCGGGGACCAAGGAGTGGTACGACGCCTGGAGAGTGGAACAAAAGAAGCAGAAGAGGGAGGAAACGGCAAGAGAGCTGAGAAAGATGGGAAGGAAGCCGACGGAAGGGTACAAAAAGGCGGGCCAGGCGGCGGGCAAACCCTTGAGCATCGAAGAGCTCAAGTTTACACCCTTGGGACGCGCGAAGATGCAGCTCGAGCGTCAACATATTGCGTACAACCGGTTCGTGACTGATATCATGCGAGAGGAAATCAAAGAACTGTACGTGAGTGTGGACGCAGTTGCGAGATACGCAGCCGTGTACAACGATGGACGGTTGGCGTACTGCCAGGTTGCACCGAACAACACTGAAGTGTATGACATCACCCAGATTGTCGGTTTGGAAATCAAGCCGACGATGGCTGAGCCGGCAAGTCACACCTTGGCGGCTGTCGGTGATCGCGACTCTGCCGTGAAGACGTTTATTGCTGGATACGGTTTGCCGTCCCTCGGTGTGTTCATCGTCTGGGCCATCGTGTTCTACATGCAGCGCTTTAGAGGTGATTGGGAAGATCGCCAGAAGATTCTTGAGCTTGAACGAGCTGAAGAAGCGCAGCGACAAGCCGAAAAGGGTGATCCGCGCATTCGAGTGTTGGAGGAGATGTTAGAGAAGATTGATGAGAAGGATCCTCAGCGAGACACCATCAAGCGCGAGATTCGCAATCGCAAGGCTGCTATTGCTCGCGCGAACGGTGATAAGAAGGATGCCGCTGCGAAAGCCGCGGATGGGGACCAAATGGGTGCGGCGAACGCATTCATGAAGGTTGGAGTCAAGGTCGTCAAGAAGAAGAAGGTTGAAGAGGATCTGGACTTTGAAGATGAGGAAGACAAGGAAGAGCAAGCGGCGGACAAGACGGGCAAGAAGGGTGCGAAGAAGGGTCGAGTGAACACTAAGATGAAGTTGCGCGACGAAAGTGAAGTAGTCACTTTCGATGACGTCGCTGGTATCGGAACGGCGAAGGTGGAACTTCAAGAAGTTGTTGATTTCTTCCTCAAGCCTGACAAGTTCAAGGCGAGTGGTAGTAAGGTTCCAAAAGGTGTTCTATTGACCGGTCCGCCGGGATGCGGTAAGACTCTTCTCGCGCGTGCCGTCGCAGGTGAAGCTGGGGCTACATTCTTCTCCCTCGCCGCTTCAGAATTCGTGGAGATGTTTGTTGGTGTGGGTGCAGCGCGTGTGCGAGATTTGTTCCAACAAGCGAAGAAGCAGTCTCCGTCCATCATTTTCATCGATGAACTTGATGCCGTTGGACGACCGAGAGGCGGTGGTGGCTCGGGTAACGATGAGCGTGATCAAACCTTGAACCAGCTTTTAGTTGAGCTCGATGGTTTCGGTACAGACACCCAAATTGTTTGTATTGCTGCAACGAACAGAGTGGATGTTTTGGATAAGGCGCTCGTTCGTCCGGGACGATTTGATCGTAAGATTGTCATTCCGAAGCCCGATTACATCGGTCGCAAGGAGATTTTGCAAGTCCATGCGAAGAACAAGCCGATCGCTGAGAACATCGACTGGAACATTTTGGCTGGCGAGACAGAGGGTTTCAGTGGTGCAGCTCTCGCTTCCGTTGTGAACCTCGCGGCGTTGCAAGCGGCGAAGAAATCTCGTGAGAGGGTTACAATGGATGACTTCCAAACAGCGTTGGAGACCGAAACTCTCGGTAAAGTGTTGCCGCAGGGTCTTGGCGAAGAAAACGAGAAACGTTTGGCGCTCGTGCACGCAGCTGCGGCCGTTGGCTACCACCTACTGTGCAGGGACATGGTGGAGCTCTCCTTTGCAACCATTGTGGCGCGGGAAAGCAACGCTGAAGGTCAGGTTGCGATTGCGGAAAATCCCGTGGCGCTTCGACCTGGCGCCTTCACTAAGGGTTTCTTGCGTCGACACCTCCGAACGTGCCTGGTTCCGTCCGTGGCGGAAGAAGTCGTGTACGGTTTCGACAACTGTACCAAGGTGACTGCCCCGTATTCTGGACGCGCGAGAGAAATCGCCGCCTTCTTCGTGAACAATTGCGCGATGAGCGACGAAGATAGCGAATTTTCTTACATTCCTACTGGTCAAGTCATTGAAGTGAATGACTTTTTGCGCAGTGACCGCGTTGAGCACATGCTTCCGAGCACTACGGCTGATCGCTACATCCGAGCAGATGAAGAAACACGTCGTCTCATGGAAAACCAATATGCGGCTGCCAGAAGATTCGTTCTCAAGCAGCGCGCTGCGATTGAAGCTGTTCAGGCGATCATCATAGAGAAAAGAACTGTTCAAGCGGATGAGCTCACGGCAATCATAGATAAACTCGCTGTGGCTCCGTTTGACGACGAGGAGCGTCAGAGTGTACAAGCGTCTGACAGGATCCCATTTCGTGAATGGAATGGAACCAAGCCTGCTGATAACGTCTGATTCGGCACGGCACGGTTTGTGGTTCAACTAGCAATTCTATATTGACATTGATTAATTATACATACGCTGATCGCATCAATAAGCGGCGCAATCTAAACTTAGCGCATCGCAAACGCCTCGCATGTCACTGGGCATTTTGGCCTGGAACGTCAGCACCTTGCCCGTCTGAGGATGCGTCAGCTCGAGTCTGAACGCGTGAAGAGCCTGTCTTCGAATACTGAGCGGACCCCCCCATTCACCATAGGGGTTGGATAATTCCGAGCTCGCGGGAGGCGTCAGTTGGTGCATCTGAGTCGGGTTCTCTGAAGTGCAAGCTGCTAACTGTGCGGCGCTCCACACCATCTTCGAAACGTCGTCTTCGCTCTGAGCGCCCCATCTGATGTGAGGACCATAAAGTGAGTCCGAAACTATAGGAAGACCTGCGTGCGCTAAGTGCACACGTATTTGATGGGTTCTTCCCGTTAAGGGAAGGACGCGAACGAGCGCTGCGATCGCCGTTGGTTCTGCCGATGACAGATGTTGCGATGAAACGCCCTTTGGCGTCGTCATTGCCGCAACGCTCTCGTCAGCTATATCGAACAGAGTTGTCTTCGTTTGCGAAATGATTTCGCACACCGTCCGTGCCGGCTTCCCTTCACCGGTAAAATCGACGTTGCGAGCCTCTCGAACGATACCATGATCTCCGATTGGCGCGTCAACAATGAAGCTATCGCTGCATCCCGGCGGCGCGACGCCGACAGAGATGGCGAGATACGTCTTCTTCGCAGTCTTATTCTGAAACTGCGCGGCGACGTCAGCCACCAAGTGCGGCTTTTTCACGAACACAGCCACCCCGGAGGTATCCATATCGAGTCTGTGCACGATGTAAGGCGTCGATCCATTCAAGTGATGCAACGCCCGCGACAACAAAGAGTTTCCTTCAAATCTATGATTCGGATGAAACCTCAAGTTTGGCGGTTTATTCACCACGAGAAACTCATCATCCTCGAACACCACATCCAGCGGCGTCTCATCACGTACGAGTTCGATCGCCAAGCTCTCCCGCCTCAACGTCATTTTCACTCTCTGCGTAGGCACGCCCAATGCCTTGGCGCACTCCTCCGCCGACAACCTCTCACCATCGCTCTCATCATCTCGTCTTCTGTAACACATCCGTTTCACCTCGCTCGCGAAAACTTCATTCGCCTCGTTCGCCAACTCCCTAGCTCGCGTCGCGCCGGCGTTCACATCTCCATCACCCATCCACGTCTTTGCCGGAACGCTCGCCAAAAGGTCCGGAGCGCACTTGTTCAAGTGCATCCTAAACGCGTTCGACCGAATCTCTTGTCCACACGCAGGGCACCCGAGCTTCACCGACGCAAATCTCGCTCGGCGTCTTCTTTCCGTTCGCGTCGGTCCTCGTTTCTCCCCTTCATCGGCGTCGTCGTCATCGCTCGTCGAGTAATATTCGACCGAGTTTGCAGCCGCCGTCAGTGGCGACGCGTACATGTCACCACCCGACCGATGCTTCCCTCGATCGCTACCAACGACGCCGCAAATCCGCGCGAGCGATCCGCGACGGAGCGTTCTATCGATGCACGCCGCGCGCGTCGCGAGCGTGCGCGTCGCCGCGATGAGCATGCGCTCGCAAAGTGACGAGCGAGTACCGCTGGTCCGTCACAAAAAAGGAGACGAAAAAGGAAGCTGTTGCACCTTTGGTTTCCGTAGTCGTTGACGCAGCTAAACCTAGGATCGTCGACGTCGGCAGAGGCTCGTGCGTCGAGAACGCGAGGAGGCGAAAGGAAGAGCGACGAGCGCGCGGCGGCGTTCGCGGAGAAGACACTGAACGAGGCGGTCGCTCCACTCACTCCAAAGAAACCATCAAGAAACATTTTTGATTGATTATTGATGATGTTTCGACTCGGTAAACGCGATGAAGACGACGATGCGTCGACGTCGACGACGAGCGGGGAGAACGTTGGACCTGAGGAGGAGAAGGAGATGACGAAACTGAAGTTTGTGACGTTGGAGAGGTTGGTTGCGGGAGCCATGGCGGGAGGAATGTCTCGCGTGGCGACGGCGCCCATAGATAGAGTCAAGCTGTTGTTTCAGGTGGATCAGACGGGCGTGGGGTTCTCGGCGCGAGGTGGTATGACAATGGCGAGAGATATCGTGCGGAATGAGGGGTTTTTCGCGCTGTGGCGAGGGTGTAACGCGGCGGTGGTGAGGATTTTGCCGTACAGCGCGACGACGTTTGGAACTTTTAACGCTTACAACTCGGCGCTCGCTGCGCTTTTCAACGTCGAGGCGGATAACGACGCGGTGAGGAAACACAAGGGGGACGATGAAAAGTCGCCACCAGTCGGGGACTTTAGGACGCGATTCGTCGCAGGAGCTCTGGCTGGGGCGACGGCCACCGTGTTGACGTATCCGCTTGACTTGTTACACGCAAGGTTAGCGGCGCACTCGTCAAAGTATCCAGCACCGAACATCTCTGGCATGTTCGGCAGCGCGGGGTATCTCTACGACGTGGCGACTAAAGGTGGCGCTCGATCTCTATACAACGGTCTCACTCCGACGTTGGTGGGCATCGTGCCTTACGGAGGAATCAGCTTTGCGACTTTTGAGACACTCAAGTCCATGTACGTCAATCACGCGACAAAAGACATGTCTGTCGTCGAAGAGGACGAGTTCGAGATGCCAGTTCACTTGAAACTCATCGCGGGAGGGTTCGCGGGAGTCACAGCACAGACTGCGACGTATCCGCTGCACGTCGTGCGCCGTCGCATGCAAGTGCACATCAGCAAGGGTGGCTCTTTGCCACTGTACTCGAGTATTTGGGCCGGCATGCGAACGATTTACATGACTGAGGGTGTGAAGAACGGCTTATTCAAAGGAGTTACTCTCACGTGGATGAAAGGACCTTTCGCCGCTGCGATTGGTTTCACGGCGAACGATTTACTCTTCCAAAAAGTGGGACCCCTGTTCCGGCACGCTGTTCTGGATGATGTGCCGCCAGAAAAGCACGTCCCCGTAGTTTGGCACGAACGTAAGGCCGTGACTGCTTTAGAAACATTGTTTAGTGGCGCGATTGCGGGCGCGGTGGCGAAGACCGTCGTCGCACCTGCCGATCGCGTAAAGATTATTTACCAAGTGGACGCCACCAAGGAGTTCACTTTGAATGGTGCGCTGAGTACGGCAACCCAAATCATTCGAAACGAAGGCGTTTCAGCACTTTGGCGAGGCAACGGTGTGCAAATGATTCGCGTCATGCCCTACGCGGGCATCAGCTTTGTTGCTTTCCCTAGATACGACGCGTACATGAACAAGATCACGCAGCTGCCACTCTTTGGCATTGATCCCGTCGAGCACGAAAATGAACTCAGAATTTTCTCTCGTTTCTGCGCTGGAGCTGCTGCTGGGGCAACGGCAACAACGGTGACGTACCCACTCGACATGCTGCGCGCTAGATTTGCGGCGACTGGTCCTTCCGGCGCGACACCGATGGCGGACGTTGCGAATCTAATACGCCAACACGGCGTTCGCAGCCTCTACGGTGGATTGTCGCCGACACTCATAGGCATCATACCGTATGGTGGCATTTCTTTCGCTACGTTTGAAACACTGAAGGCGATGCACATCAAACGTGCGGTGGTCCAAGCAAGATCTGTGGGAGAAGAAATCGATCCAAACGTCGCTTCTCTCCCCGTATCTATGCGTCTATTCTATGGCGGCATGGCTGGTCTCATGGCACAAAGCATCACGTATCCTCTCGACGTTGTGCGTCGTCGCGTCCAGGTGCTCGGTCAAACGGGGTTAAGTACGCGCCAAGCCTTGCTCGAGATTGCGCGAAAAGAAGGTATCCGTGGCTTGTATAAGGGTCTCACCGTCAACTGGGTCAAGGGCCCGCTGAGCGTGGCGGTTTCCTTCGCTGTGAATGACGCCATCAAATCTCAAATTAGTGAAATGCGCGATTAGGAAAATACATTGGTTTAGAATGCTGCTGCTGCATAGTTACTAGTAATCTACAACTAGCGCGCTAATTCATCTCTACTAAGGGATCACCTCTTGACCCATAGGTGCGTAACGCTGCTCTGAAAGCAACTTGTTGAGACTTGCCTCAACCTTCGCTGCGCCCTCGTCGTTGCCCAGGCGCCGCTCAAGTCCAAGCCATAATTCCAAGAGTGGTATGTGCGGTGGGGCTCTCGAGACACCCTTTTCAATCACCTTTATTGAACGCGTCACGATTTCGTTTTCATCACCTGCGCTCGAGAGCTCGAACAACGCCCACTGCAGCCAGAGGGAAGCGCTTCTAGGATGTGCCGAGCACCCGCGCTTGAAGAGGTCGCGAGCCAACTCGTCGTTGTTATCCTCCGCTTCCAACGTCGCGAGCGCTTGATAGACAAAGTATTGCCCATTGTTCACACCAAATTTAACACCATCTTGGAAGACTTGTCGAGCCGCTTGGGCGCTATTTATGCGCTTCTCCCACTGCCCCCATTGTAACCAAGTCGCCGCATCTGCCCGATCCTCCTTTGTGGCAGCCATGAAGAGACGACGCGTCGTCTCCTCGGTTCCCACTCGCTTCTCGAGCAAGGCCCACAGACGAAGATGCGCAGCGCGCTCTCTTCTGCTGCTGAGGTGTCTCGGCACCGCTTCTCCCTGGACGAATAGCTGCCGCGCGCGACCGTGCCTGCCACCGTGAAATTCAGCCGCAGCAGCGGCGGTGATGCACGGCAGGTTGGCTTTGCCCGCGGCAAAAGAGCCCCTTTCAAACGCCTCGATGGCGCCCTGAAAATCACCACCCTCTTGAAGTATCGTCCCGAGCGCGTGCCAGACGTGAGAATTACTGGCGAACCGTTCGCTCAGACGTCTCAGTCGCTTCGTCGCACCCTCAATGTCACCATTGAGCTTGAGAGCCATGGCGTACGCGTGTTCCAAACGCATGTCACCCGGATTGGCTCGCAAACCTTCATCTAAGATTTCTATTTGTCGACGATTGGACACGTTACTCCTTCGTCTGCTCGTCACCACGCCCCCAACGTGGGAATTTCCGCGCGCGAGGTCTTTCTCTAATTCGCTCCACTTCAACCAGGCTGAGACGTTCTTCTTATCCACCTCGCATGCGCGCTCGAGTAACATTGCCGCCTTGGCCGCAACCTCCTCAGGTGCTGCAGAAGCGGTCGCGGACGTATCATCGTCGTCATTTCGAGTCGCCTGAAGCGCAATCTGGGCTTCTAAATGCCCCCACGATGTGTAAAGCGCGGAAACCATGCGTCGATTCCGTCTACCCGTGGAACTCTTCGCCGCACAATCCACGCCCTCACACATCTTCCCGCCGTGTTCCAGCAACTCTCTCGCCCTCTCCCTCTGACCGCGAGCGCACTCAAACGAAGCCCAAGCGGTGTAATTCGCCACGTGCGTCTCGCACAGCTCCACAGCTTGCGCGAACAACTCTCTCGCGCGTCGCGGATCCTTCTCCCGGGCCTCTAGCAACGCCCACGAGTGCGCCGCGATGGCGGCGCTCTCGCTGGCGTTCGTCGACCCAGTGACGACATCCAAAGCCGTCTTGAAGCATTTTCTCGCCTTTTTCACCCGCCCGTGCGATTCTTCGTACTTTCCGAACGCAGTCCAACAATCGCACGCATCCTTTACCGCACCAACGTCCGAAACCGACGTCGCTTCTCTGTACAACGACCTCGCCAGCGAAGCGCCCTCTGTCTTTTCCGCGCGCGCCTCGGCGTTGGCCCACGCGCACAGCGTCACCGTCCCCACTGCCTTGCCTCTTTCTCGCATCGCGTTCCGATGCGCATCCATCACCTCCCGAGCCTCCTCGACGCACCCGATCGACGCCAAGACGTCCACTCGAAGCGTCGCCAGTCGTCTAGACGTCATCGACGGCTGGCGCGCGTCTGAACCTCGAAGGTACTCTGCGCACTTTCGAAGCGCCCCAGCGCGTCGTAATCTCGATGCCTCGCCGTACACGATGGACTCTCTCGAACGTGGGGTCCCTGAGGTCGTCTTCGTCACCGTCGGCGGCACTTCCGTGGATGCGACGACGACGAGGACGCGTCTCGCGTTCGCCGCCGGCGTTTTGCGCAACCACGACGATGACGATGTCGTCGCGTTCCCACGTCGTCTGGACGCCGCGGTGACGACAGCACCGGTTCGCGCGGACGCCATCGCCGTCGACGACGACGTCGACGTCATGGTGGCGCCGCGTCGTCCACGAACGTCGTCGATGTGTGACGCGATTCACGGTGTGCAGTGGAACCAAAATCACAAATCGCATCTTGTTTTTCGATAGTCTCATCCTAGTTCTTGAGTCCTAACTCGTGGATAGGGAATGGATAAAGTCGTCGCTCGTGGAAGAAATCGCATCAGAAGACGACGCCGACGCATCGCATCGCGCGCGTCGGTCGACGACGACGCGGGATGATAACGACGGGGCTCATACCGACGCGATGCGTTCAATCGCACCGCGCGAAACGACGGAGCCAAACGACGACGACGGATGGAAACGGTCCCAGTTGGTCTCGCGTTGTCGTGCTGACTAGGCGAGGATGCATCGCTCGCGGACGAAAATCGTCGACGACGCGCGCAGAGGCGCCGGGAAACGCGTCGGGGGAGACGCCAAAGCGTGAAGGGGCGTCAATGGGCGATAGAGACGCGTCCGAGGGCGATGGGGAGGCGCTGGAGGAGAAGAAACGGGCGTTTTGGGAGACTTTTTGGGAGACGCTCGAAGCGCAGCGAGGCAAGGCGCCGTTTATGAAACAAAACGCGACGACGTCGGTGCAATCGAATAAAGAGACGACGAGAGAGACGACGACGATAAGGAGATTTGAGATACCTGAAGGATCAGATACGTTTTGGGGCAGGTGTACGATCGGTGGATTGGTGCTGGCGATTTTTATGACACTGAGTGCATACTCGCTGACGCATTGGCCAACAGTGCGCTTCGTCTTGACCAATCCGCTGATATTCTTGTTCGATCCGAGCGCCCCGAATGCGGGAGCGCGAGTGGAGATGATTAAAGAGATTGTTCGTCGATTGGCCAAACCGATGGTGCGGTATCTCGCGGCGTGGTGCGCGTTGAGATCTCGTTGGCGGACGATGTGGATTGCATTTGCAATCTCTTGCGGTGTGCCTGCTGTGGAGTTTACTTCGTGATACCCAATGTGTCGCGACATGTACTTGTAATATTGATGCTAAAGCTGTTGTTGCCTGCAAAAAGTGTCGCGATGGACACGTTGCGATTTTATGAAAGGAATTATTGCTAACTACAAGAGCTTGCGTAATCTAATCAAAGCTCCAAGACAAAGTCTTTCGACACGGCGAGATTCGGTTTACGAATATCCGCTACAGCGCCCGTTTCGACAACTGAGAAGCTTTCTCGCGTCGCCACGCACGTTGCTGTATCGGTCTTCTTATCGAGTCCGTACACCGAAACGCGCTCGATAACAGACTGATCGACAAAGTACCTGGCGTTGCCATCGCCAGCATCGGCTCCAGATACCGAAAACTTACCGGCGACGAATGAGAGCTTCCGGCGCGTGAAAGCGGCGTGCTTCGTTGAAAATTCGTAGCTTTCACCGTCATCGTTGTAGTAGGAGCCGCCAGCGCGACCGTTCTCATCGAGAGCGACGATGATGGTGAGCGGGTCTTCTCTCATCGCGGTGGTGCTTCTGCGCGCGCGATCCTTTCGCACGTGAATGGTACCGCCGCGAAGGAACACGGGTACGTCGCTCAGGGTGACTTGCACCTCAAAGATCTTCGGGCCGACGTGTTTCTTACCAGAGTCTCGTTCGTACCACACACCCTTGGGAAGGTAGACCGACACCGACGTCGCGCCCTGTTGCAACACTGGTTGCACTAAAATCGAGGCGCCGAGCATGAAGGAGTCTTGACGCTTGAAGGATTGCTCGTCTTCTGGGAACTCGTACCAGAGCGGGCGAAGGACCGGCGCGCCCGTTCTATGTGATTCCTCAAAAAGGGTGTAGATGTGCGGCAGAAGCGCGTAACGTTCGCGAATCGCCGTGCGGATGATGTCTGTGCTCTCATCACCAAACAGCCACGGCTCTCGGCGCTTTGTCTCCAAGTGCGCGTGACCACGGAAAAATGGATAATACGTTCCGACCTGGTACCAGCGAGTCATGAGTTCGGCGTCTGGGTTGCCAAAGAATCCACCGACGTCGGCTCCGCTGAACGTGAGACCGCTCACTCCGAGGGTGAGCACCATGGGAAGGCTTACCGCCAAATGCTTCCAATCCGCGGCGTTATCGCCAGTCCAAATGGGACCGACGCGTTGAGTGCCGGCGAAAAACGCTCTGGAAAGCACGAACGGCCTCTTGTTGTCGTTGCGGCGCTTGATGCCTTCCGCAGTGGCCATGTGATAGTACATACCAAAGGCATTGTGCACCTCACGATGTTCGACGCCCCCGTGGTGGATCAAATCCTTTTGCATCGTTATCTCTGGTCCGTTGAAGACCGAAGGCTCGTTCATGTCGTTCCAAATGTACAAGTCTTTCGTCGAACCCTTGTACGAGCTCAGCGAAAATTTACTGGCCCACCACTCACGCACCTCTGAATTGGTGACGTCGAGGTAGGTTGAGCTTCCAGGCCAACACCAACCATCAAAGTCTGTCGAGCCGTCATTCTTCTTGACGTAGTATCCTTTGTTCTTCGCCTCCTTGTAAATCGGATAGGCATCGTCAATCTTGACGTGCGGGTCGACAATCGTAACCATCTTACGACCTCGGCTTGCAACGTCGCTAATCATGCGCTCTGGCGTGGGGAAAGGCCCCTTGTCCCAAGTCATGTAACGCTTGCCATCGGTGTGCTCAATGTCGAGCCACAAGACGTCATACGGAATGTCGTAATCATCGAATCCCTTGTCCACTTCGGCGACATCGTTCTCGTCGCGGTAGTTCCATCGACACTGGTGATATCCGAGGGAAAATAACGGCGGCATCGAGGTTGTGCCCGTGAGAGCCGTGTATTGCTTGAGCACGGCACCCGGCGTACCTCCCGGCAAAATGAAGACGTCAATCGCTCCGCTCTCAGCCATCCACTTGGTGTGCACACCGCCGTCTCCATCGACGTTCACGTCGACGTACATCTCGCTAGGATTGTGGAAGTACACCCCAGAGGTAGATGAGCGCCCGTCGCCGGATATGCCGTGCGCGGTCAAAATTGGAATGGATCCGTACAATCCAAATGGACTCTCGTCGAGGTACTCGAACACGTCCAAATTGTACAACCGGTACGGCTCCCCGAGAGAGGTTTCATTCCGAGCGGAATCGCCGCCCGAACCACCAAACCAGCTGCCTTTATTGACATTCTCGTATCGCCGAGTCGCCTTCAAGCTCAAGGAGGTTGCGCGCTCGGGGATGCCGTATACGTCGCTCGCCGATGGAAACGTGACGTCAAACGCAACACCCATCGGTCCGCGCTTACGCGTATCCGTGTGTCCGTTAAACGTCTCAGAAAAGCTCTCACCTTCCCCCGGTCCTTCTTTCTGCGTCTCAAACACGAATCCACCGCGCTGATTGACGACGGCGATCGGTTTCGCATCACCCATCGCCGCGAACACCTCAACCTTGAATGGCGACAAGCCAACGACAACGCGCGTCGACAACCCCTCGACGCTCAACTCTACTGCCTCACTCGAGCGTTTCGTCACCCTCAGTGGGACCCTACCAGCATTCGCGTTCGATTCAATCTCCTCCACGAGCACACCCTCGGGGACGTATCGCGGTTTATCCTTTTCATCCACTCGAAGCCGCACCGCTCCAGACGCGAACGCTTCCAACTCAGCCTTTACGGAGGTTGAGATCGAGTCGGTCATCGATCGCAATTCCAACTCCACTTTCCCAGATTTATCTCCACTGCCGTTCTCTAGCGTCGCGACCACCCCTCCGCTTCCGCTTCCACCGATCACCGCGCCGTCGTGCCCGCCAGAGCCAGAGTCCTCTGCGACGCCGGCGTACGACGCGCGCAACCTCGAGCAAAACGAACTCGTCTCACACGTCTTGAAATCTTGCGCCTTGAACCCGACAACCCCTCGCGCGGTGATGAGAACCATCATCACGACCATCGCAGTCCTTACCCGCATCGCGAGACCGGTTCTCGACCGTCGGCCGTCAGCCATCTTGTTTCGATTGAAACCGAAATCAATCCACTCTGGAAGAATTACTCCACGCGATGCGACGGCGTAGGAGCGTCTATCTGCGACGATGCCCGAAACGCACGGTCGGTATAGATTTGTTCGTTACTGACGACGAGACGAGGCGGTACCGGGGCACGAACCGTCGTCGTCTGAAGCGATCCGTTGGTCAAAACTGGAGACTGAAATCTACAATCCAGAATCTCGCGACTATTTACCTATACAGATCACAGCGACGACCGACGACGACACATCCACGCACGCACGCACACACGACGACAACAGTTTGCGACGGACGATCGGACGACGACCGGTCGAGATGACGACGACGGATGAAATCTCCGCGTCCGCGTCCGCGTCCGCAACGGCGAAGGCCAACGACGCTGGTAACACGCCGGTGAAGACCCCGCTGACGCGCACGGTTGGGTTTTCAATCGCGCCGTCTCCCTCGAGCGGTGGGCACTATGCCGACGGTGCGGCGAACGGTGGGGCTTCCGGGTCCGGCGTCGCGAGGGAGCTTCGAGCGATGCGCGATGCGGAGATGATGGCGACGGCGTCGGCGTCGGTGAGGATACCGACGACGCCAAGTTCAGCGAGTAGAGGGGGCGAGGAGGATGGGTTTGAACGCGCGGGCGAGGACGTGCTGGAGAGCGCGAGTCGGTCGCCGGTGATGATTTTACCGCCGAATAAGGCGAGGCGGTCGCCGATGCCGGTGAGTGGGAATAACGCGCAGCAGCAGCAGGTTCCCAAATTGGCGGAGGAATTTACGAGTAAGGCAAGCGTGAGCGCCGGTGAAGCGCCACCGCTGGAGGAAAAGGAGGAGGGTAAAAGCGTAAAGGGTGGTGGTCCGCCGAGGGATATTCCACCACCGAAACCGAAGATGACCAAGGCGGAGCGACGGGCGCTTCAAGAGGCGCAACGCGCGGCGAAGGCGGCCAAGGCGACGGAATCGAGTGGCGGGTCTAAAAAAACAAACGAAGGGGGCGGCGGCGCAAACGCGCAGGGCGATGCTGGGAAGTCTGAAGCGAAGAAGGCGACGGGAGCGGCGGGAGTGGTGGCTTCTGAAACTACCGGCGGCAGTGGAGGAGGAGCGAGCGCGACGAAGAAGAAGAATGTCTCCAACAAGACTGCGTTTGAGACTGGCAAGTTGAAGAGCGGTGTCTCGCACTTGAGAAGCGTCCGCAGAGAATTCATTCCAAACGTTAAATCGCACCCGGATGTGGAGCGTTTAGCCGTCAATTACGCTCGCGGGACGACGAGTGGTGCTAGAGAGCGCGTCTACTCCTTGCTGAGAGTTCTTCGAACCGTTGTCGAGAACTTTGAGGTGCCGTCTGACAGCACGTACGCATTAGCGATGACGCACCACCTCAATCAAGTCGTCGCCACTTTAGACAAGGCGCGTCCGATGGGTGTCGCCATGGGCAACGTCGTACGTTCACTGAAGACGCACTTGGCGCGTCTCACACGAGAAGAAGGTGCCGGGTCGTCCAACGAAGAGTGCAAGCAGAAGACTTTGATGCACATTGACTACTTCATCAAGGAGAAATTAGACACGGCGCTCGAATCGATTGTTCGAAACGCGACTCCCATAGTCCAAGATGGCGACGTCATCGTTACTCACGGGTTATCCAAGGTTGTGAGCTCCATTTTGATCAATGCGCACGACGTTGGAACCAAGTTTACAGTAGTTGTCGTCGATAGCCGCCCGTCGAGCGAGGGCTCAGCCATTCTCAATGAGTTGTGCGCAAGAGGCATCGATTGCATGTTTACGGCGTTGAACGGATTGAGCTACGCCATGAAGCATTCGACCAAGGTGATTATCGGTGCCGCAGCGTGTATGAGCAACGGTGTTGTCATCTCTCGTATCGGTTCCAGCGCTGTCGCGCACGCCGCCGCGGAGTGTAAGCTTCCAGTCTTTGTCGCCGCAGAGACGTACAAGTTTCACGAACGCGCGCAACTCGACGCCTTTGCGTACAACGAAGTCGGTTTGGAGAGCGACATCAAGCGCGTGCCAGCCGGTGCGACAAGTGTACTCGCCACGTCTCAGGAACTCTCTCCGAATCTCTCCATCGTGAATCTCACCTATGACGCCATCCCGCCACGTTGCGTCAAGTCCATCATTTGCGAGAGCGGCAAAATTCTTCCATCCGACGTCCCGTGTTACGTTTTATCGCATTAACGCGTCATTCCATAGATTCAATAGCCAAAACAAATACAAACAAACTTAGTTGCAATCGCACGTCCTACTCTAAGTACCACCGCGGTCGCGCGCGACGACTTTTGCGACATGTCTGAGTTTCTCGATTTAAAACACTTTTTGAGACAGCCAACGGTCTCGACGCGTGACACCGTGACACTCTCCTCACACCGCACCGCGATGGCGATCCTCCCCGTCAAAACCGATGACGATCTCGGCGATCGTCGCCCACCGATCCGTGACCTTCGCGACTCCTTCGCCTCGACGTCGATGCGCGCGCACGGCGTCGCGAGCGCGACCGCTTTCACGACCGCAACGGATTGGCTGCGCAAACAACGCCCATCTTACCTCGAACATCTTCGATTGACTGGGCGCACGCTCCCGGACGAGGACGTCATGGATCCGCGGGCGACGCCGTTTGACCCCGTGCTTCGCCTCGCGGCGGGCGTCGCGCCGAATTTCGTCAACCAAGACGTCTTGGGGGATTGGGCGGGCGAGTTTGTGTTGTGTCACAACGCGCCGGATTACGACGCGAGGTGGGACGACTTGGACGGCGTAGAGGGATCGACCGGGGCGCTCGCGGGAGCGGATCGCGCGGTGGGTGGACTTCCGGGACACGTAGTGTTGACGACGAAAGATTTGAGCTGGGATAGGTCAAACGTGTGCGCGTTGGCGTTGAGCGAAGCGCCAGAGGAACGGCGACGAGCGGTGGATTTCTTGTTGAGGATGCGTGAGGCGGCGATGACGTACGCTCGCGCGCGTGGATGGACAAGACTGGGATTGTATTTTAGGTTTTTTGGGTGCGAGCCGGTCGGAGAGGAGGAGAGAGGGATCATTCGCTTGCACGTGGTAAATTTGGCTCGCGCGGGGCCTCGCATGCGTCGGACGGCAAAGATCAATTTGCCGATTGATGACGTGATTGAAGCCTTGGGGGGTCGTCGCGCGACGCGACGTGGTGCGGTCATTGTCGTGCAACCGCCTAAGGTTGGTGATCTTCCCACCGTCGAGCCGTTGACGACCCAGAACGGAGGACAAAATGTTCAAAAAGCCTCTGAGGATGACGAGGTGACTGTGATCGTCAAGCGCGTCGTTCAGGCAAACAAGCCTGTGAAGGAGAACGAAGTTGTCATTCCGGACGAATTGCAGAGGCTGTATACTAACGCGGCATCGACTGAAAACGTCAATATGGCGGTGCGCGACGCGAGACGTAACACAGCGTCGGAAACGTTTGGTTCCCGCTCGCCGCAGTCTACAATTTTTAGCGACGTGCAGTGGCTCTCTGCATACAAGCGTGTGAGTTCACCGGCGAGGGTACACAGCGCTCTTGATGGACTATTTCAGTCGTGATATTAAAATGGCATGCAATACGTTTAATAGGTTTCATGTAATTGTACAGGGATATAGTGCGCACAAATCGCGTGGATATATTAACCGATCGCGGATTTGTCAACTCGTTATGGAAGCATAATTTTACTCACGTTCATGCCAGCACGGAACGTGTGCCACACAGCAAAGCTACGCTGGCCAGACTGGTCCAGACATAGACTAAGGACTTTTTCATCTTGTTGAAGGTGCCCTCTCGCGTCCAGAGCGATTTCGCCATCAAAGGCGGAAGTAGACCCCAGAGGATGACGACGACGACTGCTCCGGAAAACTTGAGAGCGGAAAAGTAAACATCGGCCCCCTTGAAAGCGACGAGTAACGAGGGTACGAGCGTCAAGAAGATGACGGATTTTGAGTGAGACATTGTCTTCTTCTTGAGCGCGTCAGCGACGAAGCGACTCAAAGCCAGGTAACCGCCAATGAGCGTCGAGATGGATGCCATGATGGCTACCGACGCCGTGGCGGTTCCCAAGATGCCACCGCTCTCAAGCAAAGTCTGCGCAAGGTCGGTGTTGCCCGCCCAAGACCCAGTCTGAGCTAACGCCACCACGAGCCAAGCGGTGTACATGCCGAGCGGCACGAGAGTGCCGAGTAAAATGATGCGGCGAATACGCTTGCGATCGCCTCTCAACATGTCGACGAGCGTTGGCAGGCATTCACCAAAGGTGTAGAGCTGCACGAGACCCGGGAGCGCGGGCAAAGACGCTGCAAAATTCATAAATAATAGCTTGCTCGGAGACAGGTTCGCGACTCCAAAGATACAAATGGCTGCGAACGATGCAAAGATGCCCACCGTCGCCCAGGCATTCACCTTGGCCGCGGCACGTGAAAAAGACACCCCTCCAATCACCGCAGCCGTGAACGTTGCCCCGACGATGTGCGAAACCACGCCACCGCTGAAAAAGTGCGCCAACGCCCCGCACTTGGCCAGCTGGCTCACCAGCGTGCAATTCATCATGACAAAGAAGGAAATTGCTGCAATGACGCCCCAAGTTTGCCCGAGATAATCCGTAGTTGCGCTCAACAAACTCACCGCTCTCCCGCTCGACCTCGCCCACGTCCGCATCAACGTCTCCGCCACGAGCAATCCGCTCGCTGCCAACACCGCCCAAGCCCCAATCGATATCGCGATCGCCGGAACGAATCCCGCCGGCGCCGCGAAATACGGCATGGCCAAGAACCCCCCGCCCACTGTCGTTCCCACCACGAGCATGATCGCCTCGAAATCGCTCGCCCGATCGCTGTGCAGCTCCAGTGGACACGAATCCCCATCCTCCGCAGACAATTCATCGTAGTCGCCGTCTTCTCCTCGCAATCCTTCCTTTCTCGCCAACAATGCGTAGTACGCCTCGTCTGGCGGGGCCCCGTACGTTCCCTCGCGTTCTGCCGCCCTAGACCGCGTTCCCCACGCCGCCGTGCGTGTCGTCCATCCACGATGTCGCGGCGACACTGCGATTTTACCACCCTCCGCGTCTTCGCGTCCTCGCGTCGTCGTCCATCCGACGTTCTTTCGCATCACCAACGCGTGCTGTCGATGTTGATAAAGTTCACCCTGAACCACAACTCTCTGACGTGGACGCCGACGTCCATCCGTGCCCACGCGCGACGGCGCGAGAGACACGGCGCGCGCCGTCATCGATGATATCGTCATCGTGGGCGTGACGCCGCGGACCTCCCGCGACGTGTGGTGATCGAACGTCGGTTTGTGAAGACTTGGGAGAATGCTAGATAAGGGTGGAGCTTATCCAAGCAAACGCGCTTCGACTTTAAGCTTACAACGATTACGTCGTGTGCGATCGATTATGATGAACGAACTCTATTAAAAATGATTGCTACAGGCGATTCTTCTACAGTGGTGTATCTATTTTCGACGAATGTCGGCATTCCAACGAACCTGACTCGCGGAAGCCGAAGCGTTAAAGACTGAGCCGGAATCGAGCCTACGAAGCGCCCCGCATGCTTCGCACTTCTCCGCCGCTTTCGGATTTAACGATTTCCCTTCACATTTATAGCTCTGACACGGCCACCAACCGCGCTTCTGGACTTTTTCGTCGCGTTCCGCCTTTTCTTCGGGTGGCATGGCGTGGACGGTGCCGGCGGCGTGCGGACGCGAAGCGACATATGCTCGGTATTGCTCGAGCGTCATGGCGGCGGATGTCGGCGGTGGTGGAAGAGGTTCCTGATTTCGTGGTTCCTCGTTCGGCAACGGTACCGGTGGATGACTTTGATCGTCCTCGCCTGCGCGTGTGTCTCGACCATCCGTCGCGTTCGCTTTGACGCCGACGTCGACTTTGACGTCGTCGTCGTTGTCATCATCTTTACTTCTCGATCTCGATCTCGACCGTCTACTACCCCGCCGATCCCTCGACCGCGCGCCTCTATCGTCATCCTTGCTCTCGCTCTCGCTCTCGCTCTCCCGCTCTCGTCGTCGGTGTCGTCGTCGTCGTCGTTTCTCTTCGCGTCGGCGTCGGCGTTCCTTCTTTTCACGTTTTCGTTTCCTTCGTCTTTCGTACGACGAAGACGAAGACGAAGACGACGAAGACGAAGACGAAGAGGCCGATCGACGACGTGGGTGGCGATCCCTCGATCTCGATCGCGACCTCGACCGTCGACGGCGACGGCGACGGTCGTCGTCGTCGTCGTATCGTCCACGCATTGATCGTGTCCGGACAGCCGCGGAGTGAAGACGACACAATTCGACGACGCGTCCGTCTTTGAAACGACCGCGCGCGATGGCGACGACGGTACCGATGATGACGACGGCGACGACAGCGTCGTCGACGGGAGGCGGTCGCCGAGCCCTCGGTCGCGAGGCGACGACGAGGGGATTCGTGAGTGACGACACAACGCCGACACGTGTTACAATGAGAGCGACGACGACGACGACGACGACGACGGGACGGGGATTAGGGGTCATTGCGCGCGCGAAACGCGGTCGAAAATCCACCGGTGGTGGCGGTGGAGGTGGTGGCGGCGGCGGCGCGTCGACGTTGGATGTGGCAATGTACGTCGACTTGGACTTGGACGTCGTCGGGTTGGAGGGCGAAGCGTGGAAATTAGACGCCGTCGTCGACGCGTTGAAACGAGGCGCGGTCGGGATCATACCGACGGATACCAAGTATGCCTTCGTTGCAGATATTAGCAACGCCGAGGCGGTGCAAAAGCTGTACGATATCAAGGATGCGGGTTTGAATAAACCGTTGTCGATTTTGTGTCGCGGCTTTGCGGATATCGACACGTACACGCTCGGGTTTCCAAATAATCCGTCGCCAGGGCAACCGCTGGCGTTTAAGCTCGCGAAACAGTGTCTTCCGGGTCCGTATACGTTTATTCTTCCCGCATCGAAAGAGTTACCAAAGGTTTGCCTGATGGATAAGTCAACCAAGGATAAGGCGAGACAGTGCAAGAGCCGAAAGACTGTTGGCGTTCGCGTGCCCGCGTGCGAAGTTGCGCGCGCCATTCTCAACCTTCTCGACGCCCCGTTGATGTGTTCGACCGTTCCAGAGTGCGACGATGATCCAGCGGTGATTTATGACGCGTACATACCTCGTGGGTTGGACTTTATGGTGGATATCGGCGCGCTTCGTGGAGATGCTTCAACTGTGGTGGATTTATCATCCGGCGACGCGCGCGTTCTCAGACGCGGCGCCGGCGAACCCGATCTCTGGGCCTCTGAAGACGACGATGAAAACGTCGAGAACGACGAAGACGCCGCGTGGGGGTTCGCGTGATTGATTTCGTACGTCTTTTACGTAGACTCTTCGGATGTAACGATGACCAAACCAATTTTTTCTCGCACGACGCTCGACTTGCTTTACCAAACTTGACTTGATTTCACACATCCTAACTCTAGTCATCGACGCACCGCGCGGATGTTCGCCGCGCTCGCGATCGATGACGAGGACGAGGACGATAGCAGCGACGATGTTCGCGAGGCGCATCATTTGAATCAGTCGGATACCGACGACGTTTCGACGTCGTCATCATCATCTGTGACCAACAACCAAACAGAAGAAGAAGAAGAAGAAGAACCGTCCGTCTTCGATGACGACGACGCCTCGTCGACCGCACTCTGGACCTGGAGCACAGGACGCGATCGAACCATCACCACTCTCGATAAGCCGCCGACGCGCTCGAACGCCGACAAGGGAGCGACGACGAGCAAACTCTTTCGCGGGGAGAAGAAAAAGCTCAGGCGGTTGCGCGTCGAGCGACTGCGCGCGGAACGCGCAAGTCGCGATGGATTCGATCCATCCGAAGCGCGAACGCGCATGGAACTCGTCGTGCGCACGGGTGAAAAGTTAACCATCGCGTGTTCGACGCGTGGATCGGTGGCGATGGGGCAAGGAAAGGTGATTCGTGGGTTGGCGAGAGCGCTTCACGCGACGGTTGAGGAGACTCGAATCGGCAAGCGGCGCGCCTTTGTCGTCGGACGCATCGATGGTGAGAGCGAAGTTCCGAAAGAAGGGAGCGAGGAGTGGTTGCAGATGGAAACGTTGTGTGCGAGACCGATGACGAGCGAGGAGTACCTCGCGAGCGATGCGCGGAGGGAGAGATTGGAGGCGACGACGCGTCGGTTCGCCGAAGAGAGGAAACGCGGCGGCGCGCGCAAGCAACGCGGGAGACAATGGAAACGCGAGGAAGACGAGGGTGACGACGACTCAACACGCCGCGCGCTGCAAGGTTTAAATTTTCAATCCGCCGGACATCTAGGTGACGACGACGTCGACGAAGAAGAAAACCTCGCCGGTTCGTCGATCCACATTCACCAAAGTCGCACGCCGCCGAGCGGCGATTTCGGCGCCTTTGAAGCGCACACCCTCGGCGTCGGAAGTCGACTCATGGCAAAAATGGGATTCACCCCGGGGTCAGGACTCGGAGTAAATTCTCAGGGAATTACCCAAGCACCAGAGATCGAGGAGAGACCGAAACGCCTCGGTTTAGGCGGAGGATGACGCGCAGTCTAGTCATAGTAATAGTAGTAGCAGCTCGCGCCTGAGAATTGAAGGATGGCAAACTGTATCAATCAACGAAAAGAAGAACAAATTGTACACATTGATAAAACGACATTAAAGTCTGGCTTTTTCCTCTCTGTCGTCACAGCCGCCGCCGCTAATTTATATGTTCTACAGTCTCAACGAGAGTGGGCGCCCGCCTCTGACCCCCGCGCGCGCGCACCCGTCGTCCTTGTCGCTCACGCACGCTCACACGGTAAACGATTCCCCACACCCACACTCCGCCTTGGCATTCGGATTCTCAAACACAAACTCGCTCTTCAACCGATCGCTCACGTAATCCATCTTCGTCCCTATGATTGACATCAACGCGCTCGGTTCCACGATGATTTTCACCCCGTGCGCCTCTACCAACTCGTCAAACTTTTTCCGATCCTTTTCGTCCGCGTAATTCATCGTGTACGTCATCCCGTTACACCCTCGGCTTCGCACGCCAATCTTTAGGTACTCCTTCGATCGCAGCGCCAAGAGTTCGCGGATCCGCGTCGCCGCGCTCTCCGTCACCTCCAACGCCGCCCTTCTCTTTGGCGCCGAAGCGGCCGCGCTTCTCGTCGTCGACGACGCTTTCGACGACGACGACGACGACGACGCTTTCGATGACGACGACGTTTTGGATAACATCGACGCCGTCGCCGCATCCGCGGCGGCGGAATACCACCGCGTCGACGTCGTCGTCGTCGACGTCGGCATCGGCACCGCCTCTCCCCCCCCAGAAAACACGCCCGAGAAAACCCGCGATAAAACGCGAGCGCTCGACGACACGCACGACGACGATCGCGTCACCGTCGTCATCATCATCGTCACCACCGCGCGCGAGCGAACGAGCGAACGAGCGAACGAGCGACTCGCTCTGACGACGACGACGACGCTTTCGACGACGACGTCGACCCGGCTTTGTAAAAAGTCTTCCACGCGCGTCGATGGATCGATCGATCGACCATTCTTGTGTGTCCGGTTAGGGTTTAGGGTTTAGTTAGGGTTTTTTATCAGACCCCGTCCCGTCCCGTCCGTCCCCCTATCGAGGGGAACCAAAACCGAGAAACGAATGAAAACCCGGTCGACGCACCGATCGACGCACCGATCCGATCCGACGAGTGGTAAACCGAGAAAGGGAGTAGGGGGACGGCGGGGGAGGAGGTTCGTTTAGTTTAGTTTGGTTTTCAAGGAGGAGGAGGAGGAGGAGGAGGAGGAAGAAAAAAAAAGCCGTTGGGGCTATTTATTGTACTAGGTAGGTACTCGTACTACTACACGCGCTGTACTGTTTACACATAAGCACATCGACGGGACGGGACGGGACCGACAGAGGACCGACCCGACAGAGGACGACGCGACCCGACAGAGAACGACGGCATGGCGCTGGGCGACGCGACGAACGCCGCGGCGACGCGTTCGGCACCGGCGAGCGCGATGAAACTGGCGAGTCTGAGAGAGAGGTACGACGACGCGCTCGACGACGACACCGCTCGACGATGACTGACGATGACGATGACGGACGCGCGACGCGACGACCGATCCCGACGGAACGGAATGGACGAACACGAACGGGACGAAAACACAACGGGTGTCGGTTGAGGTCGCCCGATCGTCCCCGAACGTCGCCGTTCTCCGCCGTCGGGATCGGTCGTCCGACGCGTCGGACGATTACGTTGACGCAGGATGCAAAATTTACGAAGATCGAGCCTGAGCGACGGCGGGGCGTCCGCGTCGCGCGGGGTACCGGGGACGCCAAAGAATCAAAAAATGCGCGCATCGGCGCGTGGAGGTACGTTGAAGGGGAACGAGTGCGACGACACGGATGGTTTCTTTCATGGGGATGGACGACGGGATTAAAAAGAGGATGGAGGAGGACGAAGGGGAAGGACGAGCGAGCGTTTCGTTTCGTTTCGTTCGTCTCCGAGCGTTTCGTCGACATGGATGCGATTCGTCGCGCGCGCGGATGGATGGATGGATGGATGGATGACGACGGGGGGAAGCAAACGCGAAAGACTCGAGCGGACGCGAAGAAGATTGAACCGACCGAGTGACTGACTGATTGATTGATGCGACGGGTGATGAACAAACAGGCGGTATGAACGGTGAAGATGAAAC